>Ga0154763_114_pt3 | contig 38223 bp, 38 predicted proteins | sample Rifle2008BG16ft_FD_105771 | JGI IMG/M metagenome (GOLD analysis project Ga0154763, IMG submission 105771) | Microgenomates group bacterium RBG_16_45_19
GATAGGATTGTCGCCCCGCCACCTGCCCGAATACTTGGAGGGCAGAACACCAAAGAAAAATGTTCTTTCCTTTTTAAAAGAAATTGGTCGCGCGCAAATCCGAAAAGCAAGGAACATTTTTCTTTGGTGTCCGCCGAGTCCGCGAGGCGGTGGCGGGGCGTCCTCATTCGTGGGGGTTCTCCGCAAAATGGGTTCTGACTTTTTCAAACAAACACCACCCTATGTCCACCACTCACTCTCAGCCCGAGAAAACGCCGCGCCATGACGACCGCGGCCGCCAGACAGGTGAAAATCTCCGGTCATGCCGCTTTAAACTGATCAGCTCTAATCTGACCTTGGGTGAAATCGAGGTCAGAAATGATAGCTTTAAGCACTATCGCCAACTCAAGTTTTGGGTGGACCGTAAATAATGATTTCGTGAGACTGCTTGATGTGATTATCGCCTTTCCGAATGCGATTGGCCCCGATTCTGGTTTCGCCCTGGCCCATGGTATATTGCCAGCTGGGGAAAAATTGCTCAAAATCCTGATAGTAATGCCTGATGGTCTCACAATTATTGTAAGACAGGATAAAACCACCCCGATGTTTGATTAGCAACTCCCGCAGGGCTTTATGAGGAAAACCTTTATGGTGTACCGGGACATTGCGCATTGGGTAAATCCCTTTAAACATTTTCGAATCCTGACCGATATAATACGGCGGATCGCAATAAAGAAAGTCATGGGGATGGTTTTTGATCACCTCCCTAAAATCAGCGCAGCCGACTGTTAACTGACCCGGTTCAAAATCTCGAATGCGTTCGATCATCCGTTGATACCTAGTGTCATCTAAATAAATCTTTGACGCCCAACCCATAAATCCGGGTCCGTAAGACAAATTAAAATTATAAACAAAATAGACCGCTAAGGTTTCCGAATCGAGTTTGACTTTTTGCCACCAGACATCATTCAAGATCAACCTGATTTTTTCAAAGGTGGTTTTATTCGGTTTTAACTTCCTGAGTTTAGCATAGAGCCACCGCGGTTTTTCGATTTGAAATTTCCAATAGTTACCGAGAATGTTAAAAATATCATAGCCGATGACTTCCAATCCCAGTTCTTTAGTTAAGGCAATTTCCACTGACCCACCGCCAAAAAAAGGTGAGATCACTTTGGTGATCTGCTCCGGCAGTAATTCCACCACGTAGCCTACGGCTAAACTCTTACCCCCCGCATACCGAATCGGTGATAAAGCCACCCGTTTATATTTATTTTGACTATGGGGATTTTGGCTTTTGATCCGCTTTAAAAAATCCGCTTTTCGAGAGCCCATATACCACCCAAGAATATACGAAAATAGCTTGCAATGCCACTGCTGCCCCATTAGACTCAACCTATGGAAACCACCGCCACTTTTCCCACCACCAGCCCGGGTCAATCCCTGGCCGCTTTGGTTAAAGCCTTTACCATTGCCTTGTCCCTTTGCCTTTTAGTCACGGCCTTAGTCTGGACCTATACCCGCTTCGCCCATTCCCAAACCTTTTCGGCGGCTCTGCCCCCCCAGGTTGAACCGTTAGCTTCGATTCCCTACACCTCGGCCAAAAATCCGGACCTCGGCAGTTACTTAGTCCCCTTAATCACTATGCCCGTCACCATCAATGGCTTTAACCAAAATGTCACTTTTCTTTTGGATACCGGGGCCATCATCACCACCCTGCCCTTAAGTTACGCTCAGGCAGCCAATCTCAATCTTAACGAACTCCCCCGTATGATCCTGGCTAGTTTAACTTCCCAAACTGTCTTTGGTTACTTGACCACCATGGAAGCCGATCTCAATCATCACTCCTTAAACCTCCCCGTCAGTTTCGCTTCCATCGATACCCCGGTCTTAGGCCGCCATGGCTTCCTCGACACTTACACCGTCGTTCTGGACCACGTTAATCAAACCGTCATCATCGCCGGCACCGCCTCGCCGCCTTTAGCCAATTAAGCTATGCCCAATTTACTCCATCGTCTCTCTTGGCCTCAAGTTATCGTCATTAACCTCACCCTCTTGGTTTTCGCTGCCTATGTCTTTATCCAGGGTGCCTTAACCGAGTCCACTCGCACCACTTCCACCGCCGCCCCCAGCCTGCCGACGCCCTCGGCCACCCCGGTCTATCCCCTCCCGCCCCCCCAAATTACGGCCGTCGAATACTTTTATGCCAAACCCGGTGACCAAGTCCGCTTACGGGGTACCAATTTCGGCGCCGCCCCATGGGACAGCCAACTTCAGTTAGGTCCGATCATCATCCCTCGAGACTTAATCCTTAATTGGACTGATAATCTCATCGATCTCATCGTCCCGGCTACCGGAGCCACCAATCCTATAAATTTAACCGTCAATCAACGCCAGGTGACCGGACCGATTCTCTCGGTTTACTACGCTTTAAGCGACCCCCACCTAAGTTTCCAAACCAATCCAGCCGGCCATGCCCTCTACCTTAATAACGCTCCGGCCAACACCAGTCTTACTTTAAAACTCAGTCCCACCCTTCGCCTCGAAACTATCGGTACCCCGGTTATTAGTCCCGCCGACACGGTTACCGTTTATCAGTTTTCGGTCAGTTCACCTCGCCAACCACTGCTCAACGTTGCCCAAACCTTCATTCCCAGTGAAGCTTATCTTCAAGACACCGCTTCTCGGACCTTCTTACCCCTCTACCTGGACGCCCTTACCCTCACGCCCTGATGCTTCAGTCACCACCTGGATTAATTTAGCCAGACCCTCATGAGTCACCGCCGAAATGGCAATCAAACTGATCCCCTTTGCCCTAAAATAAGCTTGAAGCTGGTTGCTTATATCTTGTAGCAAATCAACTTTATTCACCACCACTATCTCCGGCTTAGTCAATAACTTAGGGCTGTACTGCCCCAATTCTTGACGCACCGTCTGATAATTTTTCCACAATGTCTCTGCTAAAAAATCATCGTTTGCTATTTCCTGTTCATTGTTACCTGCCAGCACATGCACTAATACCCGACATCGCTCAATATGCCGCAAAAAATCTGTCCCCAAACCCTTACCCCGATGGGCATCCTCGATTAGCCCGGGAATATCCGCTATGACTATGGGTTTTATTCCACCCCCGGGGTGAAAAGCACTCACACCCCGGGAGTGAGGATACCCCATGTTCATGACGCCTAAGTTGGGTGACAGAGTGGTAAACGGGTAATCGGCAATTTCCGGCCTGGCCTTGGTCAACACCGAAAGCAGGGTACTTTTACCGACGTTCGGTAAACCGATCAAGCCGACATCGGCTAACAATTTCAACTCTAGCTTAATTCTTTTTACCTCACCCGGCGTCCCCGGTTCGGCTATTTTCGGTGTCGTCTCCAGCGAACTCTTAAAAGCCGCGTTCCCTCGACCGCCCTTTCCCCCCTGGGCTACTCTCACCCTCTGCCCTGATTCATGCAAATCCGCTAACTCCTCCCCCTTCACGGCCGTCTGTGCCTCAATCTTGATTCTTGATTCTTGATTCTTGATTCTAACCTGCGTGCCTACCGGCACCTTAATCACCAAATCTTCAGCGTTTTTGCCGTGTTTGTCCCGTGGTAAACCCCTGCCCCCGGCCTTGGCCTCAAATCTATCCTTACCGGAAAAAAACCTCAAAGTATTAAAGTTGTTATCCGCCTCTAACCAGATCGACCCACCCTGGCCGCCATCGCCACCGTCCGGTCCACCTTTGCGTACTTGCCGATCCCGGTGAAAGGATATCGCTCCGACTCCACCCCGACCGGCTCTGACTTCAAACTCCGCCACATCGATCAGGTTTTGCTTCATGTGTCCAGTCACTACTTTAGAAAATTCAAGGGATTTTGCAAGACGCCGCCAGCTCTAATCTCAAAATGTAGATGGACGCCGGTACTTCTCCCGGTCGAACCCATCTGACCAATAACGTCGCCCCGATTAATTGTCTGACCGGACACGACCGACACTTTACTCATATGACCATACAGCGTCTGGTAGCCGTTGCCATGATCAATCATCACTCGGTTGCCGTAACCATAGTTATCCGCCCAACCGGCGACGGTCACCCGACCGCTGTCGGCCGCCAAAATCGACCCACCAGCCTTGTTCGAAATATCAATCGCTTTATGATAGAACCGATAATTCTGGGAAATCCCACCCGACGCCGGCCAGACAAAACTCCCTAATGCTGACACTACCCCGGCATCCGGTGTCAGAATCTTCGCCAGCGACGACTGCGGCGATACCGGCACCACCTCGGGCATAACGCCGTCCGGCACCATCAAGACTTGACCGACAGCCAAGGCAAAAGTCTCATCATTGGTGAAAGTGTTAAAGGGGTAGTCCACCATTCCCTGAGGATTAGTCTCATATTTCTTGGCAATCGAGTACACCGTCTCACCCTTTTTGACTTTATGAATCACCCCATCCACCGGCGGAATCTTTAAATTCTGCTCCGCTCGAATGGCTACCTTCTCGTTGTCCAATCCGTTCGCCCACAAAATGGTATCAATGCTTAAATTAAACTTTTCGGCAATTTGGGATAACGTCTCACCTTCCTGCACCGAGTAATCCAAAATTTCGCCGCCTCGGTATTCTAAGACTCCTTCACCCGATTGGGTGGTCATGCCCATCCCGTACATTTCCTCGGTACTCATGCCCAAAATCTGAGACCGAGGCAAGTCACTCTGAGAAATCGCATCTTCCTGAGCCCGGATAATGACCGGCCCCACCGTCACCCCGAAAAATAACAACCCCACCATGCCGGCGTGGACCACCGGCCGGGCGTATTTACCCCGACGCTGATACAAGACATCGACTACTACCCCTTTACCCAACTCAAAATGTCGGTACCAGCGGTAGGTTTTACGATACAGGTAACTCCACCAGAAGTCCCAAAATTCCTGAAACTCGTCAACAAACTTCGGCCGTTTCATCGTCAATCTTATGGCAACTCTTCATCCTAGCAGACTACTCGGTTAAACACAACTCCGCCCCAACGACTACTATTACCCGTTCTTGAGAGTCGCTAAAAAGTCTTTATTCGACTTGGTCTTACGCAGCCGTTCGATCAACACCTCGGTCCGTTCTTCTTCGTTGAGCATGTCAAACATCCGGTGCATGAGGACTATTGATTGATAGGTGGTCGAATCGAATAACAGGTCATCCCGGCGCGTCCCCGATTTCTGCACCTCAATTGACGGAAACACCCGTCGATTGGCCAGTTTCCGCGACAAGTGCAGTTCTTGGTTACCGGTGCCCTTAAATTCCTCATAAATCAAATCATCCATCCGCGAGCCGGTCTCTACCAAAGCCGTACCCACAATCGTCAACGAGCCACCGACCTCAAAATTACGGGCAGCTCCAAAGAAACGTTTCGGTGGGTACAAAGCTGCCGGGTCAAAACCGCCGGACAGCGTCCGTCCCGAGGTCGGAATGGCTAAGTTATACGCCCGGGCTAACCTGGTAATTGAATCCATTAAGATGACTACTTCTCCACCCATTTCCACTAGGCGTTTAGCTCGTTCCAAAGCCAGCTCGGCGATCCTGGTTTGGTCTTGCGGAGGCTCATCGAAATTGGAGGCTGCCACTTCACCCTTGCTACCGGTCACTGCCATAATATGCCTGGATATATCGGTTACTTCTTCCGGTCTCTCCCCGATTAACACGGCCATCAAATGACATTCCGGATGGTTCTTGGCCACTCCCGTGGCAATATCCTTTAAAACTGTTGTTTTGCCGGCTTTAGGAGGGGACACCACCATTGCCCGCTGCCCTTTACCGATTGGCGCCACCAGATCAATAATCCGATTGGACATGGGTTCGGTTCCCAACTCCAAATTTAACCGCTCATTCGGATAGACCGGGGTTAGTCTGGTGAAATCAGGCCTTTTAGCCGCTTCTTCCACACTTTTACCATTAATGGAATCGACTCTGAGTAAACCCCAATAACGTTCGTTTTCTTTGGGGCGTCTGGCCGGTCCCTCCACCAAATCCCCCGGCCTTAGCCGGAATCGCCTTACTTGCGAACCCGAAATATAAGCGTCTTTATCGTTAGTCCGGTAATCACCCCTTAACACTCCTGAACCGTCCTGCCTTAAATCCAACATGCCTTTGATCGTCTCGGTCGGTAAACCGGCATCGGGAATGATCCGCCCATCAACCTGGCCATCAAAATGTTCCATCGGCCGGTCGTCATAGGTTACCCCCCGTCGCTGGGCTGCCCGCATTTTGGTGATGTTGACCACCCGCGGCCGGGGCCGATAGCCTTCATCCGGCAGTGGAGCTGGTGACAAATCTGAATAACTCGCTTGGCTCATTTTAGCCCGAACCATAATCGCCTCCTCGAGGAAAAATTAATATCTGCCACATCCAAAAAAGTCATTTCTTAACCTGAAAGTTTAACGGGAAACCTTGCTTCAGAAAGCTACGCTATTATCCTCGACTAAACTCTCCCTGTCAAGTCGGCTAAATTTTATTCTCCCTTGACGACCGTCTGCCACGCTTGGGAGTTGACGCTGGTGTTCAGTCCCATACTGCCAATCACGGCGATCATTACCCCAATCAATAAAGCCAATATGGCTGCTTGCAAGGCAAACTGAAAATTCCGTTCCGACCCCATCTTCACTTTTCTCGACCGTTTCTTCGCCATAAATCACTATCTAAGAGTATATTCAGGCAGGTGATCGCTTGTCAATTCTAGTAGACATTTTCATAGTGAGTCAGACGCTCTAACTCCCCGCTTGCCTCCAACACCACCGCCACCACGTCAATCCGGCACGGTACATCTTTCCCCTCCAAATACCTCATTGCCATTTGTTGCACCTTCCCCAGTTTCCCCTGCCCCACCATCTCCTCCGGTGTGCCTAAGTTTGTCCCGGTTTTAGCTTTTACTTCCACAAACACCAAGGTTTTACCGTCTTGAGCGATAATATCTATTTCCCCAAACTTATTCCCCCAATTCTGTTCCAGGATTTTGTACCCTTTCTCCCGCAACACCGCCACAGCCAAAGCTTCCGCCTTTTTTCCCGTCTGCCGATTAAATTGCTTCATAAAATCATATCGTGCAGGGCTGTCAAAGCGAACGCGCGCAGCCGGAGCCCGCCGTTACGGCAGGGAGTTCGAGCACGTGAGTCTGACAGCCCGAACGATGACTAGGCAATTTGTTTATACTGCAGTGCCTCGGCCATATGCTGCGGCAAAATCTCTTTGACCGCCGTTAAATCAGCGATCGTCCGAGCCACTTTGATCAAGCGAAAATAGCTTCTGGCCGAAAAATCGTACTTCTCCACTGCCATCTTCAACAAATTTTCCGCCTCGGGCGTCAGTTCAGCCAACTGCTTGACCTCTCGATTATGCATCTGTGAGTTAGTATAGATCTTCAAACCCTTAAACCGTTTCGTCTGAATCTCCCTAGCTTTCATCACCATCACTTTCGCCTCCTGAGAATTTACTCTGTTTCCTGTTTCCGGCTCATTGTTTACTGCTAGCTTCTCCACCTCCACCGCGGCCACTTGCACCGTCAAATCAATCCGGTCCAAGATCGGCCCACTGATCCGGTGGCGATACTTGGCAATCATCTTATCCGTGCAGGTGCATGGCCGTCGCGGATGACCCAGGTACCCGCAAGGACAAGGATTGATAGCCGCCAGCAGCGTAAAACTGGCCGGATACTTGACGTGACCCGATACCCGGACAATCTCAATCACTCCGTCTTCCATTGGCTGGCGCAAAGCTTCCAACACCGACCGGGGAAACTCCGGCATTTCGTCCAGGAACAATACCCCCAAATGGGCCAGCGACACCTCACCAGGCAGGGGATTAGTGCCTCCGCCGATCAAACCCGCCGCTGAAACGCCGTGATGGGGCGAACGAAACGGGCGTTTCTGGACTACCGCCTCCCCAGCCGTCAATAAACCGGCAATCGAATAAACCCGGGTCACTTCCAAAGCTTCTTGAGGCGTCAATGGAGGTAGGATGCCCGGTAAAGCCCTGGCCAGCATCGTCTTACCTGTCCCTGGCGGCCCCCACATCAGTAAGTTGTGTCCTCCCGCTGCGGCAATGATTAACGCCCGCTTCGCCTGCTCCTGTCCGGCAATATCTCTCAAATCAAACTCCGGCTGGACTTGCTCCAAACTGGTTTCAATCGGCGTGTGCAGTAACGGCGTAATCGGCTTAACTTGGGTCAAATGCACCATTAACTCCGTCATCCGTTCCACCGGGATCACCTTGATTCCAGGCACGACTTTGGCTTCTTGAGCCGATTCTGCCGGTACCAGAATTAACGACCCCCGCCTTTTCTGGGCAAACAAGGCCAATAACAGAATCCCCCGCGTCGGCCGCAAACTCCCGTCCAATGATAGTTCGCCATAAAACCAACATTTCGTTAAATCCGTGTTTTTTATCTCTACCAACCCCCCAGCCACCAACACGCCTACCGCCATGGGTAAATCGTAAGCCGCCCCGTCTTTGGGCAAATCGGCCGGTGCCAGATTAACCGTAATTTTCTTATTGGGGAAGGGGAAACCCGAATTGACTAAAGCCGTCTTCACCCGCTCTCGCGCTTCGCCCACCGCTTTACTGGGAAGACCCACAATGGTAAATCCGGGAAAGCCCTTCTCGGCCACGTCCACTTCCACCGTCACCGGCACCGTCTCCAATCCCAAATTCGCAATTGATTGAATTTTAGTCAGCATTTTGCCTCCAAACATACTCGTGCAGGCATCCAAGCATTTGCGCGCGCAATCATGCCCCCCGAAGCCTGCCGAGAAGATCTCGACATGGCGAGGGAGCGCGTGAGCACGCAAAATACTGATGCCGAACAATAATATTTAAGAGGCATAATACTTCCCTTCTCTCTCCACCACTTCTCCCTTCAAAGCTAATAGCGACAACTGTGCTCCCACCTCCGCCACCGGCTGTTTGAGTACCCGTGCCAACTCACTTGCAGTCATCGCTTCCTCACGTACCTTTAAGATCAACGGATCCTTAGTCTGGCTCAACTGCGGTTGATACGAGTGATCCAGCCACATTTCTGCCTGGCCGGTGGCGATCAACTGGTTAGTGCCCTGACTCACTTGACTATTTATCGGCCCGGGCACTGCCCACAATTTCCGCCCCAATTTTTCCGCCCAGGCCGCCGTGATCAGCGACCCGCTTTTCAAAGCTGCCTCCACCACGATTACTTCTTTTGATAAGGCCGTCACGATCCGGTTTCTTAAAGGAAAAGTCCACAGCATCGCTCTTTGTTCCTCCCACTCTGACAGCACCGAGCCTCCGGCTTTGATAATATCCCTGGCGAGTTGCTCGTCGCTAGCCTCAAGTCTCTCTTTGATTCCCCAACCCAAGACGGCGATGGTCTTACCACCCGATGCCAACGCGACCCGGTGGGCATATTGGTCCACCCCATACATAAACCCGGAAATAATCGTTTTCCCCTCTAAAGCCAGCTTAGGTACGATCAGCTCGATTACCCGCCGGCCGTACTGGCTCATTCGTCTTGAACCCACTATCGCTACGCCATGGTCAAAAAGAGTTTTGCGCCACCGTCCCCGGTAATACAATTCCTCCGGTTTTTGGGCCAAATCCAACAAACCTTTCAACTCCGCCCGCTCCCGCCACTTATCCAGTCTTTTGTACTCCATGCTTTAAAGATAACACTCCCAGCCCTCCTATGACCAAGACCAATAATCTTTCCTTACCTAGAACATTTCCCGCTATAATATCCCCATGAAATCATTTCTCACTAAATATTGGGCTTTACTCGTCCTAGGTTTAACCCCCATTATTATCACCGTCACCACCCTTACTCCCACCCAATACTTTGCGGGCTGGGACAACTTCACCACCTACTTTAATCTTAAATCCAATCTTTTCCGCACCTTTTTTGCTACTTGGCGAGCTTACCGTGGTCTAGGTGTCGCCAGTGATACTGAAGTAGTCGATCTCTCCCGCCAACTATTCTATCTCATTCTTTCCTTCATTCCCCTAAACCTTATCGATCAAATCTATACCCTCTTAACCCTTGCTCTTGGGGTATTCGGTGTCTATTTCCTCACCCATAGTCTTATCCCCACCAAAAAACCTTCTTTTGGGAATTCCTTCGCTGCTCTGATTGCTAGTTTCTTCTATTTCCTAAATCTCAACACTTTGGCTGTTTACTACTACCCTATGCCGATGTATATCGCCCGTTTCGCCTGGTTTCCTTGGGTGCTTTACAGCTTTATCCGCTACATCCGCCACCCTAAACCTAAAAACTTGCTCCTCGTCGCAATCGTTTGTTTTCTGGCTTCCAGCGCTTACCTTACCGCTACCGTCTTTTTCACTTTACTTATCCCGTTAGTCTTTATTCTTCTTTGCTATCATCCTCCTGATAAAACCGCCCTAAAATTGATTTCAGTTTTTCTTTGCATCAACGCCTTCTGGCTTTTGCCCTTCACTGACTATGCCGTCAGGAAATCCGCTTTAATCCCCCAAGCTACCATTCTTACTCAAGTTAATGAAAGCCAATTCAATCAAGCCCCCAATCATTTTAATTGGTCTAAATTATTATCCTTATACCCTAGCTTTTTCTACATCGACTCCGCCAAAGATCTAGATTCCCAAACCTCTATTTCACTCTATCCTAATCAAGACCAATTCAATCCCGCTACCCACCCATTTTTACTCTTATTTGTTAGCTTAGGTTTAATTGGCAGCCTCCTCATTCTCATCAAAAAACCTCACCTTACCCATATCTGGATCCCGGCAACTTTAATTACCAGCCTCTTCCTTTTACGTCAGAATTACCCCCCCTTAAACCAGCTTTATGCCTGGCTCAGTACCTATATACCCTATTTCAATGTGGTTTTCCGCTTTGGTGACGCTAAATTTAACAATTTAATAGCTCTAACCGCTAGTTTAGCCATCGGCATTTTAATATATTATTGCCTCACCGCTTTTCCTAAATCCAAGACCGCTAGATTAACTATCATTTCCATTTTTCCCATCATCTTGATACTCACTCTCAAACAATACCTCACCTTTTTGACCGGCAATTTTATCAGCTCCTTGTCAAAGGTTAGTTTCCCTAAAGCGTATCAAGATATTGCCGCCATCATTAATCAAAACCCTGACCAAGCCCGGGTTTTACACCTCCCTAACGATTCTCTATCGTACTTCAAAAGCCATCGTTGGGGTTATTTTGGTTCCACTTTCATGGCTTTCAAACTCAACCAACCTTTATTCGACCAGGCTTTCGCCCCAGCCAGCCCGGAAAACGACCAAATTGACCAACAAATCCAAAGATTAGCCCACAACAGCGCTAACCTCAAGAATCTAAACGACTTCACCGATAAACTCCGAGAATTGCAAACCCTTTTATCGCTCACCAACACCCGTTATCTTATCCATGACCAAACTGTTGGTCGGCATAACCTGGAAGAAAATGTCACTTATTGGGGTGAATTTCATGAAGAAGACTATACCGCCCTGATCCAAGCAGCGATCCAGGCAGGCATTATTAGTCCCGTCAAAACCTATACCTTACCTATTAATTCACCCGCCAACACCATCACCCTTTATCAAACCGTTTTTCCTGGCCTTAAGACCCAAACCTTAAGTTCAGCCGAACTGCTTAACCCTCACCAAGAACAAGTAGTTACTTTAAGCTTAACCAGTCCCCTAACTTACTACCAATCATCGGCCTTATCCGGTACCCTCTTTCCCTTTTATCTTCAAAGCCCGGTTTATACCCCGTCAAACAACATCCTCAACGCCTCTCTCTCACCACCTATCCCCCCGGGACAAATCACTACTACCCCTGCCGTCAATGACACTCACAATTACCAGATTTACCTCTCCGCTACTGATCAAGACCTGCTTATTTCTGTTAATTTCGTCCCTTATCCCTTTAAAACCAATGCCTCCCCGTCAATCTGGCAAGCCAGTCTTCCCTTAAATTCTCTCCCCCCTCTTGTGCCTCAAACTCTAGATAGTTACGCCGCCGATTGGCACATTTTGCCCTATACCAATATTAGCCAACTCCGTCTCAGTTTGGGTGAAACCGTCATCCCTCTGCCTTACCCCTTACCTCAAACCCCTACTTACTTAACCACGATTACCTCTTCTCAAAATCCGCTGACTCTCACCCTGCTCGAACCGGAATCAACCCAAAGCCTCAACCCCACCCAATTCACCTATACCGACAAGCCTAATTGTTATCAAGACGCTCTTGAAGGTTACGCCCACAACCTAACTACTTCAGCCACAGACGTAAGTCTCACCACCTCCAAAGGGACTACTTGCCTTACCGCTCCGCTTACATCCACCAACGAAGCGACTCCTTATTACGAAATCAATTTCACCTACCAACTTCAGACTACCGACTTAACCCCCAAACCGGTTATTGATAGCCCTAACCCCAATCATCAACAAATACTTGAATCTGTTTCCACCTTACCATCTGCCAACTACTTTACCGGCTGCTTGATCCACCCCGAATCTAATCACTGTCTTAACAATCACCATACCTTTAACTCCCAAGGGAAAAATCTTACCCTACCCACCTCCCGCACTACCACCGCCCCGCCCCAACTGTTTATTACTCTACCCACGATTAACCAGCAAACCGCTAAATTAACCATTACTAATCCAGTTTTCACCACCTACCGCCCACTTTCAAATACCCCGCTTAACCTAAACACCTCATACCCCACTGCTCAAACAGATAACCTTGATTCTATCAATCTCCCTTACTCCCTGTCCCCTGAAAGCTATTATTTTAATCCCGATATTGACGCCTTGAGGGTCTATTACTCACCCTGTCTTGAGCCTGATAGTTACCACACGGCTAAAGTCACCGCCAATAACCAACTCCTCCTTTATCACCACAATTGCTCAGTGGGGGCTTATACCATCCTGCCTTATAATTCCGACCACTTCTACCTCTGGCAAACTGATTACCAGCTTCACTCCGGCAAATTCCCAACCTTCGAATTGATAGGGGATTATCAATACCTCAACCAATACTTGTCTTTAAGCCAAGGTTATCCTCAGAATCCGGGATACCGGTCTACCTCCACCTATATCTATCCTTATCCTGGCATTAACGATCAAAATAGCCGCCAATATACCATCAGTGAAAACTCAAAAAACCAAGGTATCATCACCATCGGCGACGTCAACCTGATGCAATTACCCACTGCCTGGCAAAACCTGACCATTACGCCAAACACCATTGGTCCCAACCAGTTCGACCCAAATACTCAAGTTATCCAAACTCAATCTTTATTACCATCTTTATGGAAAATAGACCTGCAAACCACTAGCCGAGAACCCGCTAATCTTTCTACCTTCCTCCACTTTTCCCAAGCCTATGATGATCAATGGCACCTCTACCAAACTCACCATCCCCTATTCGCTCTCCTAGGCATCGGCCAGGTCGACGCCGATCATGTCAAAGTGAACGGTCTCACCAATGGCTGGATTTTCAACCCCTCTGCCAATAACCCCAAATCCACCACTTACTATGCTCTATATACTCCCGAAAGATTAGCCATCTTAGGCTGGCTACTCACTCTCGGTACCTTCCTTATTATTATTTTGCCCAAGCTAAAGCGTACGAAAACTTCTCCCAAACCTGCCACAAAGACAAACTAAATTGGCGTTTCTTCCATAATTTACGCATTAACCGGTACACAAACCAATTAAACCGGGGCGGAAAGACTAACCCGGCTGCATATTCAGCCGCCCAAAACGCATACTCACCCAATGACGGTTTGCGAATATTAATAGCCGCCCACTGGTGCACTTCCCAGGTTTTCTTCATCTGCAGTCTGTGGCTCATAATCGACCCGGCTTTGTTATGCCATCTCACCCGGGTTAATACTTGGGGGATATTGGCCAATTTCCCCAATTTCCCGAGCATGTACCACATATGCACATCATCCGCCGGCCACATCACTTGACTATAACCATTAGTTTTCAAAAAAGCCGATTCACGATACATGACGGCGGGATCTGCAAACGGAGACAAGGTCATCCAAATCGCTTTTAACGCTTTATCATCAAGTGGAAACTTGACCATATCAAAGTGTTTATTTGTAGCCGTAAACAACTCTATATAACTCCCTACCACTACATGCTCGGGATGGTTTTCCAAGAAAGCGACTTGCTTTTCCAAACGACCCTTAACCATCAAGTCATCCTGATTAATCCGGGCAATATACTCACCTTTCGCTACCTTAATCCCCTCATTCAAACACCGGGTCATTCCCTTATTCTTGTTAAAATTTACAATACTGACTTGACCGTGATATTGCGCTGCCAAACTGCAGCAGCGCTTTTTACTGCCATCGGTACTGCCATCATCTACCAAAATCGCTTCCACCGGTAAATTGGTGCTCTCAAAAACCGAATGCACTGTTTCTTCAAGGTACTGGGCTCCGTTAAAAACCGGGATCAAGACACTAACTAAGGGTTTTTCCATAAATACCCCTTATCTTTCAAGCACTGACGGTAAACATCTTCTACGGGTGTCGTTACCGTTCCATCTTTAACTGCCCGGGTGTAACTAACGCTTTGGGCACAAGTCTCATAAGCCCGGTTTCTGATTTCTTGTTCTCGCATGGTTAAATAATCCTGAGCCAGTACCCAAATCACCACCAAAAAAACCGCCATGATCAAGGCGGTTATGGTTAAAGTGATGTATTTTACGGTATTCATACTTGTCTGTCTTTGAACTCACAAACTTTTAATTCGTCATTCCGGTAAAGGCATTAGCCTTATCCGGAATCTATAGAAATAAGTTTTTGAGCTCAAAACAAACAGGCATGCAAGAGCAAAAGATATCCAAAAATCGGATAAATTTTAGCTCAGAGCAGCAATGCATGTTTGTTCGACCTATTGGTCTTATGTATCCGGAGGGATGGGTTGATTTGCTTAGTCGGCAAAGACGTTAGCAAACAATTGCCATCTCTGATCCCCAGAATTGTTTTTTCAAAAGCCAGATCCCGTTGGCTCTTGAGTTGGATTGACCTCTCCGGGTTGAGGTTGGCGGCCATCTTACTGGCAAGCCTTGACAGCGCGACCGCCGTTGGGAGCCACCACTTCCGCGGTAACAAACCATACGAAGCCGCTGCTGCCGACCATGGTGACACCGCTGGGAATAGCGGTCGAGGGGAAGGTGCCCAGAAAGTAGTACCCTGCCGGCACTTTACCGCCCTCAGCGATCGGCATCCCATAGGCATAGCCTGTGGACTCGAAGAAAGCATTGAATGCCACCGGGTCGCTTGCCGAACCAATGCCGGACATAGTCGCCATGCTAGCGCAGCCGCTCTGGGTGGTGACCTTAGGGGTCTCGCCGCCACAGATATTGGCAAAACGGCCACCGCCGTTGGGTAGCAGGATCTTATATGCCACGGTCGTGGTGTAAATCCCCCAACCACCCTGAGTGCGAACTGCCTTGACGCCGGCCGGCAAGGTCTTGATATTGTCGAAGAGGTCGGTCCAGAAGGCCGACCCGGCGGGAACGGTGAATCCGTTCGTCGACTCCACCATCTCCTGGGTCCATGCTCCGCCGATCTTTGAATTCAAGTTGAAGTCGCGGTCCAACTCCGAAAGCAGTTCGCTCACGGTTTTGGTGCTATTCACCTTGGCCTCGAAATCAGCTGCCGCAATGCAGGTGTTGCCAGTAGGGGCGTTCGCAGGCGCTTCAGTCACAGAAGGGGCCGGGGGGGCAACTGGAGCTTGGGTGGTCACGGGCTGAGCCGGGGCGGGGTTGGCAGGGCTGCCAACGCAGGCCGAAATGACCAGACTAAACAGGACAATCAGGTACAGGGGGTAATACTGGTTTTTCTTCACGTCAGACTCTCCTTATTTCATCTTGATCCACTCATAGACTTCGACGACGAGGTCGATAGTCACGATTACGCCGATAGTGCGCAGGATGTTCTCCAAGGTCATCCCCACTGGGAAAAAGATCAGCACCAGGGACAAGCCATTGAGAAACACTGAGATGCTGCGCGCGGCGCCATCCCACCTCGACCGTTTCGGGTCTACATTCGGTGGGGTCAGAAAGAGTTTCGCCACCTCGGCAACGAGATCAATCGCGATGATTGCACCGGCCACTCTCAGGACATGGATCGTTTCCACACCGGTGCTTACGCCGACGATGACAAGGACAATAACGTTGAGAACCATACTCAACGCCTGTCCACTGTGCAACAACTTCAGCTTCCATTCATTCGACATTGTTTTACCTCCGTTGAAAAAAATTGACTTTCAGGCTGCGCCCACTCTAAAACCTAACAAACTTAAGTCCCAGAGTGGGCGAGCCCAAAAAATTAGGAGGAATTTGTCAAACAAACATATTGTGCTCTATCCATACATAGCACTTTCGTGCGATGTAGGACTTGCATGCCTTGTTAAAGTGCCCTATGAAAAGCGCAGGGTAAACCCTTTTCGGGCTACCATGAGTAAGACAGCTATTGTCCTACCCGGCTTATCAAAGGGTGTCTCAAGCATTTCTGCCCGAAACACAACTATTTTCTGCTAGTCAAACAAGCTAATGCTTGGTAGCAGATAGATGCTACTTTTACTAAAGAAACATCTACCTGCCAGCAATTCACTTTGTTATACTTTTTAATGTCGTGGGCCTGCCGGGTTGGGAGATCAGCCTGTCAAGCTCGATCTCGGGGGCTCAACTCCCCCCAGGTCCACGACTCCTATAAAGTCGTTGACATTTATCAGCTGTCGTGTCATACTAAGCAAGCTTGACAGGCTGAATCTTCTGCTCGGCGAGATCGCTAAGTGAAGCCACTTTAACCGGTGGCTTTTTTATTGTTATTTACTTGTTAATTAAGTTATTAAGTGGTTATTTCCCAAATTCTTGAGGAAAAATCATCTAATAACTTTTGATCTATTTTGTTGCCTTGCCTCTGCAAAACACTGGTGTTGTAATGATCGCCCTTACAAATTAGCGTTGGGAGGTATTTATGGGCTTAACGATTCAATGCGATCTATGCAACCAAGAAGTTACCAATAGTAAATACATTTCGGTTAATGCCCCTTCAAAATTTGTCCGTGGCTACTATTGTGAAAAGTGTTGGTTAGGCCAAAAAAACTGGCCACGAATCCACGGGCTTAGAAAGAAAGCTTCCTAGTTATTTAATTTTCAAGGTGCAATTGCTGTCGTATTGGCAGAAAGTCGGTTAGAGGTCTGCCCGTAGCCTCTAACCAACTTCCCGCCAACTAGACTTCACACTTATTGACTTGTTAATTCATTATTTTTAATTCCCTATTCGTTATTCTTGTTCTAAGCTTGCCAAGTACCTCCCCTCTGGTTTCTGGGGTGACCCGGTTGGGGCAATTAAAGTAATGGGAAAGGGGATTAATCTAAAAAGTAGACCCGGGCTGTCTTTTTGGCGATTAAAAGGAGAATCAAAGCACTACCGGCGACCATGGCAGAAAGAACCAAAAGATTGTCCCCCAAGCCGGCTTCGACCGTCTTGTGGACCACTTCTTCCTTGGGCTGTTCTTTGGTTTCTTCGCCACCACCTTGGCCATATTGGCCATCAGCTATAACCAAATTCACTCGGCTGGAAAAAATAGCGACTGCTAACGCGATTATTAGGGCGGTTTTTCGCATAGCTAACTTTCTTTTTACAAAAAAGAGTCTCTTATGAGACTCATCATTTATATTCCCGGGGATTCTACTACCCCAGCCCCACATTGTCAATAGCTATAGGATATTATGGCCAGACAGGGTATTCCGTAATAACACCGTTACTATCAGTTGTCGTCACCTTCCCCCAATCACCAAATGGACCTGGGGCGATAAACACCACTTTTAATCTTCCCCTATCTCCTTTGAGCCATTCATCCACACCATACTTAGTCGGCCCATCACCCCTTCCACCTGGGTCACTAGATTGACACGACACCACCGTTTCACCGGCAAATACCTGATTCCCTATTCCAAATCGAGCCGCCATTTCCATCGCTTCTCCAGATGAATAAAAAATCTCATTGACAGATTCACCGTTACCCTCATCTCTGATTTTGACAAACACTCTTTTACCATAACAATACTGTGCTACCCCGGCTAAGGTATCACCAAAACTTAATACATAAGTAAATCCGTCATCTATCGGAGTTGGTTCTGTATTAAAAACTGGTTGATAGGCCTCTAACTCAGTTGCTATTTCGAGAACAACTGCCGGTGCAGCTTGTGTCACCAAAGGTATCGCCTCTGGTGTTAGTCCATCAGCGCACGCCGATAACCATAGGCAAAAAACCACCAGCCAGATTATCCCCCGATGTTTTCTTTCTGGATGCATGTATCGATATTATAAATTTAAGTTCCAGCCAAATCCTATTAGTGTACCTGCCACCCTACACAAACTTCATTGGGGAGATCAGGGACTCCATTGGAATTAAGATCTTCAACCACTACTACCTCATCCATTCTAATCTCACCGCTGCCACCAACAGGTAATACCTCAAATTTACCAGTTTTGAGAATATGATCATCCATACCCTCACAAACTATAGAGGTAGTGGGATCAGGTCCTTCATAAATTGGTCTTTTACTTATATCACCGCCGCAAGCAGAGGTTACAATAGCAATTGCCAGTATTCCAAACCCAACCCATTGACGAAATAGTCTTCTTTCAACTGGATTCATAGATATATCTTGATCAATTATTGCCGGGAAGTATAACCGATAACCAGTATTTGTCAATAGCTATAGGACGTTATATTTCCACTAACCTGGCGTATTTGAAGATTCTCACCGGTGACTCAAGGAACTTGCAGGTGTAAAGGATCAAGTCCGCCTGGTAATCGGTAATTTCCTCCCCCTCTCCTTCCCCATAAACCTTATACCCATACCGCCTCTGGTTCCAGATCACCTCGAGCCGGTCACCGACTTTTAACTTGGGTAAATTAAAAAACGAGTTTTCTCGGCGATACTGATTACTCCAGGCCAAGTAACCAAAGCGGTGGGCGGTTAAGATCGTCGGTTTCCCTCGGTTATACGGGTCACCCATGTCTGGTACTCGCCACACCCCTTGTCTTAAAGCCGCTTCATATTGATCACTTGGTTGCTCGATCAATGGTGTTGCCACTCCCAGGCTGGCAATTTCTAACCGGTTTTCCTTGGGTGAACTTGAGTTCACCTCTGGTTGATAAGCTGTCTCCGCCTGGAATTCAGCCACCGCCACTTCCCTGGTGACCGGTCGCTTCAGGACCTGAGCTAAAACCTGGCTGGTTGAAGGCTGCAGTCGATACCAGACCAGCCAGACTACCGGAATCCCGGCCATAGTCAAGGCTCCACTTATCAAGATCAGGCCAAAAACCAGAAAAATGATTGATATGGTCGACGGTCGGGCTAACCAGATGACCCCTTGTCTCCGCTTACCGACGCGAACGCTCCCTTTGACGACCCGCTGTTTCTTCATTCCTTAATTGTACTAAAAAAACCTGCTGAGATAGAGGGTGGTGCGCCTGCCCTACACACCACCCCCAGTCTCAACAGGTCATTCCGCTTGGCAAAGAGTTTGATATATCAAGCTCTTTACTTATGTATTTTTAGTAACAAAAACCCTACTAGCACACCTAGTCTCTTGACTGCTAACTATAACCTTGCTATCTTGATGCCTTAGATCACGCGTTTCCTGTCCAAACGCCGATCATTCTTATAAAAAGCATCGCTATACGTGGGCCTCGAACCAGCGGTAGTGATGCTTTTTCTTTACTTCCAGGCGGTTACCAGTGGTTGATTCAAGCGTAACATCACCTGTAATTGTCTTAAATAAAACTTCTGCCGCTGTTCTCCGTTCATCCAGTAAGATAAAACTTGTTCTCTGGTTTTTGACGGCTTGGCTTTCCGGTTGATTAAAGCGAATTGACGCGGCATTTCCCTGTTTCTCACTCGACTAATTTGTTAACGTATTTTGATCGTAACACAGCTTGTCAACCGTTTCAATCCCATAAAAAAGAGAATCCGTCATCATCTATACCCTATAACATTAAATTGGTTTAAACTCCAGATCAAATCTTTAAAATAATCTCATTGTGGAAAACTATAAATGTCTGTGCACAACCGGTGCTTTACTTCAACCAGAGTTTGACCGCCGCCGGCAACCTGGCTGCCGTTTCCGAACTTAAAATCTGCGCGTAACCTAATTTCTTGGCTTCTTTAATCCGTCTGGCCTGTTCCCGTACCCGTCTTATCTCTCCCAGTAATCCAACCTCGCCGATCATGGCAGCCTTAAGCGGTAATGCCCTATTTAAATAACTGGAGGCGATGGCCATGGCGATACCCAGATCAGCCCCTGGCTCACCGATCTTAACGCCCCCGGCCACACTGACAAATAAATCATAATTCGATAAGGGTAAGCGGCAGTGCTTCTCGACTATGGCCGCCAAGAGTTGCACCTTGGCCAAGGGTATGCCCTGAGCCACTCGCCTGGGGACCGGTAAAAAACTTTTCACCGCCAATGCCTGGACTTCTACCAAGACCGGCCTGGTACCCTCCAGTAAAACCACCACCGCGCTGCCAGGCATACCCGCCTGGGATTCTTCCAGAAAGGCACCTGAGGGGTTGGTGACCTCCACTAAACCGGTATCTTCCATGGCAAACACACCCACCTCATCGGTGGCTCCAAACCGGTTTTTCAGGGTCCTTAAGATCCTAAAACGACCGATGCGCTCACCTGTTAACTCCACTACCACATCCACCATATGCTCCAGGACTTTAGGCCCGGCCACCGTCCCTTCCTTAGTCACATGCCCCACCAAAAAGACACTGATCCCTTCATCTTTCGCCAGGCGCATTAGCCTGGACGCGCACTCCCGCACTTGACCGACACTACCGGCCATCCCCATTAAATCGTCCGAAGTTAGCGTTTGTACCGAATCCACCACCATCAACCCTGGTTTTTCCCGCCTGGCTGTCTCGACAATTAAGTCCACATCCGTCTCGGATAGTAATCCCAGGTTTTTAGCCTGGCCTAGTCGCTTCACCCGTAAGGCGACTTGATCTGGCGATTCCTCCCCACAGACATACAAAACCGGCACCCCTACATTCATCGATAATTGGGTTAATAAGGTTGATTTCCCGATCCCAGGTTCTCCCGCTACCAAGATCACACTCCCCGTTACAATCCCCCCACCTAAAACCCGATCAAATTCATGCATCCCCGTCGCCAACCTTTGCCCCTGTTCCTTCCTTATATTTAACTCCGCAATCTTGACTACTCTGCCGCCAGATGCTCTCTTTCTTGCTTCATGTCTCTTACCTCCTACCTCTTTTATTTCCTCCACCAGGCTATTCCACGCCTTACATTGCCCGCACTGCCCCGCCCATTTGGGATTATCAAAGCCGCACTGCTGACACCGGTAAATTGTTATCAACTTAGTCATCCACGCCCATCATAACACTAAAATGACGTCCAACATACCCACGTAGGGTACCCTCTATACCCCCTATATCCATCGATGTCGAAAACTAATCCCATTCAGCCACACACGTCAATCAATGCTGTGAAGGCTTGGAAATAAAGATGAATGATGAACATTAATCTTTATATTACCTGCTTCATCTCGAACATAACCAAACGTATATACCACCGGGGTTTCCTTCCCATCTGCACCAGAAAAATAATAAACTCCCTGGGCGAAAGCCTGATTCCCCTCAATGACTTGGTTGTTTTCAAATCTTACTTTCTGCCATTGGTTTAGCGCAAAACCATGATCTTCAGGGTATTTCTGATTTCCACCAATAAAATAGGCCACCGCTGATTCAGCTGTATCTCTAAATGGAACCTCCACTGTCATCGTGGGTTTAAACAGAACTGGCCCAATATCGTACCCATACAATCCATTCACATGATCCCAAGCTGCCCGCTCACACTCTTCCCGTTTATCCAAAGTTTTACCAATTGCCACCACCCCATCACCCCATTGCCGCTGCACCGCCCCAATCTCTTCGCGAGTGATAATTTCACTACTCACATTGCCTCCTTCAACTGATGAATATTGTGCGCCCTCAACCCCTCCCCCACCCCGCTCAGCGTGGTTAAGGTTCGCTTAGCGGACCCACCATCCCCTGGATTGCCGCTAGGTACTCGCGCATTTCTGCCTCGACTTTTTGCCAATCACCGTTAGCTTCGCGGATAGCATTAAAAATAAGGTCCATATCGATTAGAAGCTGGTCATCATTGACAATCATTCTTTGTTTCGCCATAAATCTCCTACTTTCGCAACTAGTGGTTAGCGACTTGGGCAAAAACCAGTCGCCAGTTGCTAATCTCTAATCGCTATTTATAAGCAACCGGTACTTCCGTCAGCACCATTCCCAGGCTCATCCGCCGGTGCTCTTGATCTACACTTTCGACGTAAACATCCACCATTTTGTCCACTTTCGGTTCATTCCCTACCGGAATCTTAGAAATATGGATTAGGCCATCAATCCCCGGCTCCAAGGTCACGAAAGCTCCAAACGGTGCGATCCGGGTGACTTTGCCTTTGACTTTGGCTCCTACCGGATATTTCTTAGCCACCGTACTCCAGGGATCCGCCGTTAACTGCTTAACTGACAGATTCAATTTACCGGCCCCCTCATCCACTCCTAGCACCTGCACTTTAACCCGATCTCCCAACTTAAAATAGTCATTTGGGTCATTCACCTTTTCCCAGGAAATCTCGCTGATGTGGACCAAGCCTTCCACTTTACCCACATCCCCCTTCTTGATCGGGATTTCCACCCCCACAAACACCCCAAACGGCATAATCCCCGAAACCACCCCGTCATACTTATCCTTGGCTTTCACAAATTTTAAAGCCTCCGCCTTCTTGGAAATTGCTTCGGCTTCCGAGACGTGCCGCTCCGAAAAAATCAACCGATTCTTCTCTTTATCGACTTCGATCACTTTGACTCTAAACTTCTGGCTTAAAAGTCGATCCATCCGTCCCAAATACTCTTTACCAAATTGCGATGACGGGACAAAACCCCGGATCGAATCGGTGGCCACGATCATTCCCCCTTTGTTGACTTCCAGACCTGAGACTTCAACCGCTTCTCCGGTCTCCATATACTCGGCAAACTGGACCCAGCGTTTATCGACCAAAGCCCGTTTCAAAGATAAGAGAATTTGACCCCGATCATTTTCCGGGGAAACTACGTAAGCTGTGACTTCATCACCAACCGCCAACTCCTTGGCATAATCCCGGGCGGCTTCATATTCCCGATCCACCACCATACCTTCCGTCTTGGCTCCGATATCAATTAGGACCATGCGTTTCGATACATCCGTCACCACTCCCTTAACGGTTTCGCCTGGCTTCGGTGCCTTCAATTCATACCCCGTGCTCGCCAGCAATTCCTCCATAGTCGTTGGTTTAGCCTCTTTCCCTCGTGGCACCGCCGGCACTTTAACTTTTTTCACCACCATGGTTCTCTTCGTCGCTTTTTTCGTTACCGCAATAACTTTTGCTTTATTTGTCTCTTTTCCTTGTTTCTTGTTTCTTGTTTCTTGTTTCTTAACCGTCGCCTCCTTTTTGACTGGCTTCTTCTTAATGACTTTTGTCGCAGGCATACATGATAAAATTCCTTTCTTTGATAGAGTTGTGGACCGCACTCCCACTAATTCCACTAACCATGTCCGGCGTACGTTCCAACACTGCATTCTACCAGGCATCACTGGTTAACTCAAGCCAACCCATCAGCTAAGATATATCTATGACTGACTCACAACTCCACGCTATAGTCAGCTATGTCACTCAACAATTCACCGCCCAAACCAACTCCTCTCACAATCTAGATCATCTTAATCGGGTTTGGCAAAACGCTCACCACCTAGCTCACCTCACTCATCACACCGATCCCCAATGTCTCAGACTCCTTAAAGCCGTCTGTTACCTCCACGATTTGAGTTATGCCACTCCTATACCTCTATTATTCCAATACTTCACCGAAGTCCGTCGGACTAATATCCTGGTGACTCCTCTGCTTCGACAGCTTCAGGTCCCCTCGTCAGATATTGTCCAAATAACTCATGCCATCACTCACCACCCTTGGTCAATTCCCTTTAGGCGCCTCAACCCTCATCAAGACTACCTCACCCAGATCCTTCAAGACGCCGACAGCATCGATTACTTTCACCCTCTCCGCCTCCGCGTTGCCCTTCAATGGACGGCTCAACATTACTTAACCTTTATGCATCCGCTCATCAATTGGTTTGCCAAATCCGGTCAAGATCATATCCGTCTTTTTTTAAATTTACCCCAAGCCGTTGCTTATGCTCAAACACAATATTCTAAAAACTAAATCGGGTCCAGTATATTACCGGTTATTTAATCCCCAAGCCAAGGGGGTACCGCTGATATGTCTCCATGGTTACGCCGATGACAGCCAACAATTTACCCAGCTGGCTCAACTATTGCCCCATCACCCCCTCTATTGCCCCGACTTTCCCATGATCCACGACGATCAACCGGCTACCATTGATTCGTTAACTACCTTTATTACCGGTTTCATTGACGCTCTTGACCTTAACCACTTCACCCTCGTCGGTTTCTCTCTCGGCGGCTTAGTCGCTGTCCACATCGCGCAACACCACCCCCAACTCATCAACCACACTTATCTCCTTAATACCCCTTCACGATTGCTGCTTTCCCCCATCCAAAAAATCTTCATTCCGACCCTGTTACCCATACTTTCCTATAAATCCACATGTTTTTGGCTTTCCCAGCTAATCACTCACCCCTTCCTTCGCCGGCTCATCCACCTCCCACCCTGCTCACCACTTACCAATCTCCACCTCAAACATCACCCCTATGCCTTATTTAAAACTCTGGCACTGCTGCTAGCACACCAGGAGTTATTTAACCCCCACCTCCTCCCTACTCGCACTCTCATGATCTATACTCAAGACGACCTAGTCCTGCCTTATTACCGATATCAATCCCAAATCCAAAGCTTACCCAGACAAGTTTTCATTCTCCCCCAAGGTGGCCATGCTGCCCAATCCACCTACTGGCCCCAAATTGCCGACCTACTAAAAAACCACCCCTCAGGGTGGTTGGTAAAAGGGCAAAGTCCCGGCCATGAGCTATTTTCGCCTGCAGTTGCCCGCATACTATCGTCACCGCTGATGCGTTTCACGACTCTGTTCGGAATGGGAAGAGGTGGGACCACATCGCTCCAATGACCAGGACTTTGCCCTCTCGGCAAAGTTGAAACTGTATCGACGCTATTAGAAGAGCCAGTAAATAAGTAATGCAATAAACTACTCTTTGACCATTAGTACGGGTAGGCTAAATGCCTTACGGCACGTACACCGCCCGCCTATCAACCTGGTAGTCTCCCAGGGGTCTCTCCCCTCCAATGGAGGGCCGGAATCCTAATCTTGGGTGCGGTTTCCCGCTTAGATGCTTTCAGCGGTTATCCGACGGTAATGTAGCTACTCTGCGATGCCCCTGACGGGTACAACAGACACACTAGGGATTACCTCAACCTGGTCCTCTCGTCACATTCTCTTTTGTTACCAAAAGTGTAGACTATACCTTCATCCTCCAGTGGAGGAGCTTGCCGTGTTATGATCCCGCTAAGCGGAACCATCTTCACTCCGGTATCACACCGGAGATCCAGTCGTTACGGGTACGCCAATGGCGTATTCCCTCGGTATTATCCTTTACGACCCTAAGACCATGGTCATAAAAGTAAAGGGTTTCACCGATTTGAGCAAGTGTTACACCATTCCATTACTGGAATGGGCAGCAACTTTTACTGAGGCCGAATTCCCTCAAGATTCCCACGCTGACAGCGGATAGAGGCCGACAAATAATTGTTAATCTCTAAGTCGCCTTAGAGTTCGGACTATATCTTGGAACAAGATATATGCTTTAGCATATATCTAATGTTTCTCTGACGTATAGTCTCTGAGGATTCTATGAGCATGATATTTTCGTTTACCCGTATTCATTGTGTTGGTAATAGAGATTATTTCTTCAACACCTTCTCTTGTAAGATGTTTCTTTTCTAAAACCAACTGAATTACTTGGCAAAACTTTTTAAAGTCTTCCCTTTTTATAATTAATTTTTCATTAAAAAAAGGTATCACTTTTTCTTTAATATCTCTTATGTTTCGGACAACATACGCTAATGATTTATCCGATGAAGTGGCAGAAGCATTATGTTTTATATATCCGCATTCCAATCTATTTTTCAAAGCTTCCAAAACCTCTATTCCTCGAGGATTTTGAGATACTTTAAAGAAATAGATTAATTGCCAACGCGACTTTGTTTCCTTTGATGGAACAAAGCTCACATAAAAACAACCTTCACCCTCAATAAATCCAATTAAATAATCATCCGATATCTGACTCATAGTCTTTCCTGCTGATTGTCTGCACTCAACACATTTTTAGTATAATTCCGAAGATTATCCGAAATCAACTAGTGTGAGATTCTCAGAGTTTCCAGCATATAGTCAGATTTATCTCCGGTACGATACCGGAGGTTGTATATTTATAACAGGCTCGAATTGTTCAAAATCGTCTATCTACAACTGAGACAGTATGACCAAAAAACTTTCGTTTTGCTGTCTCACGACGCTCTGAACCCAGCTCACGTAGCGCTTTAACCGACGAACAGACGGACCCTTGGGAGCTTCTCCACCCCCGGGATGCGCTGAGCCGACATCGAGGTAGCGAACCGCGCCGTCGCTAGGGACGCTTAGGCGCGACTACTCTGTTATCCCCGGGGTAGCTTTTATCCGTTAAGCCCGGTGCCTTCCATAAAGCACACGAGGATCACTATGACCGGCTTTCGCCCCTGCTCGGGTTGTAACCCTCACAGTCAAGCACTCTTCTGCCATTGCACGTTCAAGCCCGATTTCCATCCGGGCTAAGAGTACCTTTGTGCGCTTGCGTTACTCTTTAGCAAGCAACCTCCCCAGTTAAACTACCCACCAAGCAGTGTCCCTCCCGATGTTTGCAATCGGGATAGGTGAGGTTTCTTAATCAAAACGAGCGGTATTACACTGATGTATGCGAAATAAATCCGCACACTCCCGCCTATACTAGACAATTTTGGTTAAAAAACCAGTGCCAAGCTGTAGTAAAGCTCCACAGGGTCTTTTTGTCCAGCTGCCAGTAGGCCGCATCTTCACAGCCATTGCAATTTCGCCGGGTCTTTCCTCAAGACAGTGGCAGAGTGGTTACACCTTTCGTGCAGGTCGCTAATTAAGCGACTAGGGACTTCGCTCAAAAATCAATTTTATTGATTACGTCTTGTTATTTCGTGATCACGCTTTTAATCACTCTCAAGATCGCTCTTGAGTTCGGACTATATCTTGGGACAAGATATATGCTTTAGCATATATCTAAATAATGTCCCCTCTGCGTATAGTCTCTGAGGATTCTAAAAACTTAGGTTTCTTTTGGTTATTAATTTGCCAAGACATTTTTGCCAACCCAATTTAGATGTTGAGTTCTGATGATAGAAAGGGTGAAACACCCTTCACCATCCGTGAAACCCACAATCCAACCTTTCGTTTTTAGTCTTTCCTGCTGATTGTCCGCACTTGGAACATTTTTACCCATCTATGGTAACACGTTACCATAAATATGGTAGTTCAAGATACACGGATTTTCCAGCATATAGCAAAGTTTTACTATGGCAGCGATTATCTACCATAGAACAGTTATAGTTACTGCTGCCGTTCACCGGGGCTTCGATTGAAAGCAGGTACCTTGCGGTAACCACTCTCGCAATTAACCTTCCGGCACTGGGCAGGCCTCAGCCCGTATACTTCCTCTTTCGAGTTTGCACAGACCTGTGTTTTTGTTAAACAGTCCCTCCGCCAACTTTTGCTGTGATCCGGCTTACGCCGGATAGGGCATATTGCGAACGTACGCCCAGCTAATTTGCCGAATTCCTTAAGGAAAGTTCTCCCGCTCGCCTGAGTCTACTCGACTCGTCCACCTGTGTCGGTTATCGGTACGGTTATTTATAGATCTGGTCGCGACCATTTTCTCGTTTCCATGCGTCACTCAACTTCCCCGGTCAAAGACTAGGGTCGTCATCACGGCTCGGTTAAACATCATGACGGATTTTCCAATCACAATTACCTCACCAGCTTTCACCCGGTAACTTCAGCACCAGGCCCAAGTTAGCCTAGAAAGTCCGGCCCCAACTCATAACGATCTACAAACAGGATGGGAATATTAACCCATAATCCATCGGCTACGCCTTTGCGGCCTCACCTTAGGGTCGCCTAACCCTGAGTCGACGAACGTTGCTCAGGAACCCTTGGACATACGGCGAACTGGATTCTCACCAGCTTCTCGCTACTCATTCCACCATTCTCACTTCTTGCCGCTCCACCATGCCTTACAGCACAGCTTCACTGCAACAAGAACGCTCCCCTACCCCGCCCCGCATAAATGCGGAGCAGCCATGTCTTCGGTCCTCTGTTTAAGCCTCGTAAATCTTCGGCGCCACTTCCCTCGGCCAGTGAGCTGTTACGCTTTCTTTCAAGGATGGCTGCTTCTAAGCCGACCTCCTGGGTGTTTTAGGCAAATGACTTCCTTTCCCACTTAACAGAGAGTTAGAGACCTTAGACGATGATCTGGGATGTTTCCCTTTTGCCCGCCAAGCTTAGCCCTGGCGTACTGAGTCCCACGCTGAACCTTACGGTATTCGGAGTTTGATTAGATATCTGCGGTTACCCACAAAATACCCATCCAGTGCTCTACCCCCGTAGGCAATCACGTGAGCCCATACCTAGATATGTTTCGGGGAGAACCAGCTAGCTCCAGACTCGATTGGTATATTGCCGCTATCCACAGCTCATCCAAGCATCTTGCAACATACACTGGTGCGGGCTTCCACCCGCCTTTCGGCGGGCTTCACCCTGGCCATGGATAGATCGTCTGGTTTCGGGTCTAATACTGACTACTATGGTCGCCCTATTCAGGCTCGCTTTCACTCCGCCTCCGTGATGACAATCACTTAAGCTTGCAGTCGGTATTAACTCGGTGGATCATTCTTCAATAGGCACGACATCATCCTGACCTTGCGGCCGGACTCTGTCTGTTTGTTAGCAAGCAGTTTCAGGTACTATTTCACTGGGTCTCTCACCCTTCTTTTCACCTTTCCCTCACGGTACTCGTTCACTATCGGTCATAGTGTGTATTTAGCCTTGGACCATGGTCGGCCCAGCTTCCTCCCGGAGTTTGCCGTCTCCGAAAGTACTTAGGAGTCTTTCTAAGGTTGGTTTGAATTTCGTCTACGGGACTATCACCCTCTTTGGTCAGACGTTCCAGACTATTTGACTATCCTTGCCAATCCTACATTGAAAGTCCTGCAACCCTCAAGGCTTGCGCCTCAAGTTTAGGCTGTTCCCTTTTCGCTCGTCGCTTACTCAGGGAATCTCATTCGATTTCTTTTCCTCCACTTACTGAGATATTTCAGTTCGGTGGCTTACCCCCCCGGTGTAACACCGGGGTCCGCTGGATTACTCCAGCAGGGATTCCTCCATTCGGACACCGCCGGCTCATTGCTTCTTAGCAGCTCCCCGACGACTATCGCGGCTATGTACGTCCTTCTTCGGCACACTATGCCAAGGCATCCACTGCCTGCATTATTAAAGTAGCTTTTTTAAAATTGCATTACAAAAAATAATGGCTCTTCTGATAATGCCTATACAGTTTCGTTAAATTGTTAAGGTGCATCAACACCAAAACCCTATAGTCACTCTCGTCCATCCTCGGGATAACTTCTAATGAGGATTCAGGGACAAGATCGTGCGTTCAAGATGGTTTAAGGTGCCCTAATAGCGACTAGCTACTAGAGACTAGCGACTAGAATTTTCTAGTTGCCAATCTCCAGTTGCGAGTTGCCGCCTTCTGGTGGACCCAGTCGGACTCGAACCGACGACCTTCTCATTGCAAATGAGACGCGCTACCACTGCGCCATGGGCCCTCGGTATTTCGCAGTCTTGGTTTAAGGTGCCTAAAATCAAAAAACCCCTCAGGTGAGGGGTCTCAGCCTGATAAAATATCTATTTATGAAGAAGGTTGTCGTCCCGAGCCTAAGCCAGGGGCATATATGAAGTAGTTTTTATTTTGATGCATAAAAAACAGTTGCGTTTTTAGGCGCTAGCCATCTTACCAAATGCTTCTGGTGCCGTCAATAACCTATAAAATTTTCCTCAGCTCCCCCACTCGGTCAACCACTTTCCAAGCCACCTTTTCCATTTCCGCTTCATAAGCTGGAGTTTTGACCAATACTCCATGACCGGTATATTCCATCACCGCCCGGTCGTTACTGCTGTCCCCCACAAACACCGACTTATCTCGACTTCCCCCTACCCGCTTCAAATATGCTTTAAATTGTCTTAGTTTCTTCCCTGCCTGGTCTAATTCATACTCCATCCCGATTAAATTATCCCCTTCCCAAAGCAATTTCGTGTTGGGAAAACTATCAGCCACACCTAACCGCCTGGCTATTGTCTTCACATACAAATCCACCCCACCCGAAATGATTACCACCCGATAGCCTTTCTTTTGTAAATATTGCACGGTTGGCAAAGAGTCAGGATAAATCTGATGTCGCATAAATAATTTCGTTAAAAAACTCTTGCGGGCGTTACCACTCGCTTGCCACACTCTTATCAAGGCGTCTTGAGCGGCAGTCAAAGACATTTTCCCTTGCTTTAGCGCCTCGTATAACCTGATCAGCTCATCCACCGACGCGCCCATGCCCTTGGTCATCATCTGCCACGAGATCGACGGCGTAAACGTCTCATCTATATCAAATCCCACCACTTCAAAACGTCTAGACTCCTTCATGAAACGAATTATACAACTACCTTCACTCCCGCCTGCCGGTAAAACTTGTCAAAGCTCAATATTCCATCCAGTTTCAATTCTTTTACCGCCACTACATTGGCACAATCAATAAAACTGGTGCCTTTCTTGGTTTGTCGACAAAACAATATCCAACTTAACTTCTCTAGTTTACTCTCAAAATCAATCTGCTCCAAATTTATCGACCCCATCTTATCTACAAATTCAACGGCCTTTTGCTGACCCAATCGATGACTGATGACCGTAACTACCTCAAACAATACCAACTTCAATACCAAAAATTTTACCCCCTCCAATCTTAACAATCTGAAAGTGCTTACTGCCCTCTCATAATTTGGATCTAAAGCCGAAAAAGCCGCAAATAAGGCATCCGAATCAACTAAAACCCTCATACGACATGATTTCGATAATAATCGTCAATATCCTCCACCGCGTTTGTCTTTATCGGCCCCTTATACGCCCCAAAAAAACCTTCCCCAAACTTAATCTTTTTTCCACCTTTTTCCGCCAACACCCAACTCAACCCTTTTCGGATCACGTGAGACATAGGGATATCTTTGAGCCTAGCGTACCGCTTCAACTCGACAAACATCTCATCCGGTAAATATACCTGCATTCTGGTCATACACTATACATCATACACTATACACCCCGTTTGACATATTCACACACACTAGACTAAGTCCAAACACAATTAACCACAAGGAACATTATGACCGAAGATCAAAATAAACAACCATTTTATGACCAAGATGGGCAAATCGCCAATCAGGATACTGCTCAAGAAGTTGCGAATATCGAAAACCTAGGTCAAACCCCCGCTCGCGCTCGTGAAGCCGAACTTAAGCGCCAACACGAAACCAACTTAACCAAAGATGAAGAATTTTACCTTGAAATTATGGCTGGTTTAGTCAAAAAATACCCGCTTGCTTTTACAGAGCGCTTCGATTCACAAGGGAGGAGTTACCTAATACTAAATAATGGTAGTGGTAAATTAAGAGATACCCTCATCATCTCCCAAGAAGGCGCTATCGTCACTTCAAGCAGACCACATTGGATAAGGGATTATGACCTAACTCCAATTCTTAGTTGTAAAACCAACTTCGACACGACGATCAAGCCTATCGCTGGATTAAAAGACGCAAACCTTTTGAGAGATGTAAAGGGTGGTGTATTTGACCTGAAAGACGAGTCTACCCATTCCGGGCTTAAGCAAGCTCTTGAGGAAGAACAAGGATATCAAGAATCCCATCCTCAAACCGGAGTAGCTATACCGACAGCCAAGTCCATCTTAGAACGGCTCTAAACCTTCCTCATTAAGACTTATTAATTGGTGGACTCTTTACGAAAAAATACGGACTGAGTTTCAAAGGTAGCGCGGCGAGTTGCCCCTACCCACTCGCAGCGCCATCTTCACGCTCGGCTTTCGGCCTCGCTTATGTTTCGCGCGCGCGATTTTTGCTCGGCGGAGCCGAGCATTACTTTATTTTTTTGGCAAATACTGGACCCAAAGACCTGGCAGATCCAATATTTTGAATTTGTTCTAATCCCATTATTAGTACCATTTTAACAGAAGAAGAACTCCCACTATTATTTTTTCCTATTAAATCCATATTAAATGGTAGTTCATCTTTTGGCACGAATGTCCCCACTCCTCTTTCGGCAATAACTAATAACTCATTTCGTCGATCAAATGGGAATTGTCCTTGTGCAATTGCTTCCATCCACGTATTTTCAGGTGCATCCCCAACTATTTGGGACATGGCATTTCGAAATGCTCGAAATCCTGGAACAGCGAAACGTAACAAGTATCTTGGAGTGACTTTAGTCCAAGCAGGAATTATCATATAGTCTGGCAAAATATTTCCACATATTGTTTCAAAGTTTCTTATACAAACTCCATTTTCTCTTCTCTCAAAATACAGTTGCTCTTCTATCCACTCTCTAGGGGCTATAACCTGAGTCATTACCCCAACTGGTTCACCGCCTTCATAAAGCGCGGTTGCTTGACTTCTTACTTCTTTACTATCAAACGCCAAGCCTTCAAAAACAGGAGCAAAACCATTTTCCGGTTCAGTTTTTGCTCTATAGTCTACTCCTATTTCTGAAGCTTTTAATTGTTCTACAATATCGAGAAATGTCACAGGAACAACTCTAAGATTACTGCCGAAACTTACTCTCGTTATTGCGCCATAAATTTTTTGAGCAAGCAGATTATTATCATAGGGTTTAGCTTCGATCATAGTCAGATTATATCAAAAGATAGCTTGAGCAATCGAGTTGGCAACAACCAGAGGGGGCATTTAAGTTATTACAAAGTTCTTTAAAATTTTTGCGTTTTTCTTTTCTCTTTTATTTGCGGCGGCTTTTTTGCGTATATAAACAGGGCTTTTCAGCGTTCGCCGCGCCCGCCCCCGCGGCGAGCGCCATCCCCAACGATCCTTTTTCTTCAAAACTGTGGGCAGGGATGGGATCGAACCATCGACTTCTATCTTATCAGGATAGCGTTCTACCACTGAACTACCTGCCCGCGCTATCGATACGCCGAAATTCTACCACAACTATCCTCCATTTAAACCTAGTCTCCACCGGTCAGACTCATCTGTTCAGCCGTTGTCTTGGGAATAGTTATCCCTAAATGCCCGTAGGCTTTCTTGGTGACCACTCTCCCTTTGGGCGTCCGCTTCAGCATCCCAATCCGCAACAAAAACGGTTCATAAACATCTTCTATCGTCCCCACATCCTCTGCCGTACTGGCCGCCAAAGTGTTTAAGCCCACCGGTCCGCCGTCAAATTTCTCCGCGATCGTCACCAATAGTTTTCTGTCTCCGGCATCCAACCCTAAATCATCCACTTCCAACATGGCCAAAGCCTGCTCCACCTCGCCTCTTTCAATCCGGCCGTCACTCTGGACTTGAGCGTAATCCCGTACTCGTTTTAACAACTTCAACGCCACCCGCGCCGTTTTCCGCGAACGCGACGCCAACATTACTGCCGCATCTTGGTCAATCTTTACTTGCAGTTTCACTGCTGCCTGTTGCACAATCCGGGCCAGTTCGGCATCACTATAAAAATCCAACCGGTAAACCATCCCGAATCGGTCCCTTAACGGGCCAGACAACTTACCCACTTGAGTCGTCGCCCCGATTAAAGTGAACTTCGGTAAATCCAGGCGTAAAGTCCGTGCTGCTGGCCCCTTACCTAACACCACGTCAATGCAGTAATCCTCCATCGCCGGATAAATCGTTTCCTCAACTGTCCGGTTTAAGCGGTGGATCTCATCTACAAACAAAACGTCTCCGGCTTCTAAATTAGTCAAAATCGCCGCCATATCGCCCGCCCGCTCCAAAGCCGGCCCGCTGGTAATCCGGATATTCACGCCCATTTCCCGGGCAATGATATGGGCTAAAGTTGTTTTCCCCAACCCCGGCGGCCCGTAAAACAAAACGTGCTCCAAGACCTCTCCTCGTTTCTTGGCTGCCTTAATCGATAACCTCACACTCTGACGCACCTTCTCCTGCCCGATAAACTCCTGCCAACTTTCCGCCCGCAAAGACTGATACAACTTCTCTTCCTGCTCCTCATTTTCATTCGCTTTCATAACCTTTATCTCCTGGCTTTGCCTAACCGCTTTAATCCCTCCCTGACCTTCTCTTCATCACTCAAACTGCCTTCAATCTGTCCCAGCACCTGTCTGATTTCTGCCGTTTTAAAGCCAAACTGCCTCAATGCCTGAGTCACATCATCATCCATAGCCTCACTCTGCAAATCCAGTTCTTTTAACGAACCGATTTTACCTTTCAGATCCACAATAATTCTTTGTGACCCTTTCCGCCCTAGTCCCGGGATCCGAGTGAAAAAATTCACATCGGCTTGTTGGATCGCCTGCTCTACCGCGGCCGGACTCTGGCTGCCAATAATCGCCAAAGCAATCTTCGGTCCGACCCCGGATACGGTCAACAATAACTCAAATAAATCTAATTCTTCCCGATTATCAAAGCCATACAACTCTAAGGCGTCTTCTCGCACGTGGGTATGGATAAATAATTCCACTTCTTCCTGCAACTTGAGTCCCGTCACTTGTCGCTGACCAACCTTAATCCGATAACCCACGTTGTTGACCGTCAGTAGCACCTCTGACCGCCGTTTATCCTTCACTTCACCCTTAAGATATCCAATCATGGTCGCCCTTTCTCCCCAATCCTACCACACCACCCGAAACTTGCATTTATGCCTGACTTATGGTCATAATGATTTAATGCTCAAAACTGCCTTGGTCTTTATCAGCTTTTTTTGGCTGGCGGTCACGACTGCCTCGGCTTCTGGTTTCGTCCTGACGCACATCGGTAATTTAGATACCGGTGGTCGTCAATATCCTGAATGGTGGTATCAAGGTAACAACCCCACGCTCGCGGGTACCGCCGCTCCCTCGGCCGCAGTCGACGTTACCGTTGACAGCTCCAGTCAATCCGTCACTGCTGACGCCTCGGGCAATTGGTCAGCCGCCACGGCCATTACCACCGGCGATCACTCGCTTAGCCTTGTTTCTGGTGGTAGTACCATCGCCTTCACTCTCCACCTCAATCAAACCATGCCGGCCAACGTCGGCACCCCCTCAGCTGCCACCCAACCGGTCGCTGGTAGCCTCACGCCGACACTGGTCATCTTCCTCAGCGGCCTGACCGCTGCTACCCTTGGTCTTCTCTATAAACACCGGCTTGCCCATCATTAAACTCTATGGATCCCGCCGCTCCCGCTTTTCCCCCGCTCCATCCCACCACCCCTCCACCGCCTGAGACCACTCCGGAGCCAGAGTCACCGCCACCAAAGCCGGCCGCCATCAGCGGTCTCACCGCGGTCGTCTTGATGTTTAGCTTGGGCTTTTTCGGCTCCATCACCGCTTCTCGCTTCCTGGTCCCCCCGCCGTCTCCCCCGGCTCCCACCGGTCAGCTCTTGGGTGCAGTGGCTCCGACCGCCGTGCCCACTCCCATCCCCACCCCCGATCCTAATCTCTACCCGGAAACTCTTGACCAACCGTTCTCAGGTACTTTGGCTTACCTGCTCAATGGTCAAATCTATACCATCAAAGCCGACCGCACCAACCCCCTCCAAATCAGTCAAGATGGTTTGTACAAGAGCCATCTCGTCGCCAGCCCTGACCAAATCACCCTGGCTTATACCTACCAAGATACCGAAACCAGTGACACTCCCCGGCAAGGCATTAGCCTGGTCAACCGGCAAACCAAAGCGGTGACTGAATTAGTTAAACCCCAAAGCGCCACCTACGCTTACCTGGCTTTCTCCGGCAGCGGCCGCTATCTCTCCGCCTGGAATACTAATGGGCAAGAAGCCATCGTCATTGACACTCTGACCGCCCAAACCGCCGCCTCCTTCGGTACCGAATCGCAAGGTGGCATTTCCCCCATGGTTTGGCTACCTGGTTCCGAAACCGTTAGTTTCATTCTGGACAACGAACTGTTTACCCGGGATTTAGCTGATGAAGACCTCTTTTCCCTCGCCTCCAACGTGGTCGCCATTAAATCCACTGCCGACGACCAGGACATCCCCTTGCCCCCGGTCTGGTCTGCTGATGGCACTTATGTCGCCTATGTCAAACCCAACGGCCTCTACCTCTTCCATCTCCCCACCGCCAAGGAAATAGCCGTGCTCACCAGTGACCAAGATTTCGAGCTGGACACTTTGCCCTATCGCGCGCTCGCCTTCAACCAACCGTTAACCCACTTGCTCTACGAAAGCCCAGCCAACGCTGAAAACCAAACCCTTTATGCTTACTCCGTTGCCGAAATTAAATCGGTCCCGATTGGTGTTTCATCCCCCTCTACCCTGATGGACACCGCTACCAACCAAGTCTTAAACCTCATCAACACCAGTGGTGGCAGTCAATTAACTAAGTACTCTTTAACTTCCTGGAGTGAGGCTACTTGCACCGACCAACTCCTCAGTTACCCCTTACCCCCTTCCACCTCCCTCCTCAATCCCCTCGATCAAGCTTTAGTCAGTCTGACTCACCAAGGTGACCTCTACACCCTTAAGTTAGTTGAAACCGAATCCTGCCAAGCTTATGACCTGGTCAAATCTTTAAGCCCTCTGGCTAACCCGATCTGGTTAACCAATTAACCCTTATCGCGCCGCTATGGCCCGTGCCACCGCGCCTACTTCCCTTCCTGAATACGACCCCACCCATGATCCGGAGGTCCTGGCCGTCAAACAAAAATACGCCCGTATCATCCGCCAAGCTTTATTTGGCCTCCTCGGTTTCGGTTTCCTCTTAGCCCTGGCCACTCTTTTTCTCCTCCGGCAAGCTCGCTAGTATGACCGACCTCACCCCGTTACCAGAACCAGACGAAGCCGCGATCAAATCCAAACCCCGCCTTGGAATAGCGATTCTCATTGGTGTCTTATGCTCTCTGTTCCTGACTTCCCTTGTCGCCACCGGTTTCTTCTACCTTAGAAACAATACCCTTCAAATCGTTCTAAACCTCCCTACCATTCTTACCCCACCCAAACCAACCAACATACAACCAACAATTACCCCCGATCCGACTACCAATTGGCAAACATATCTGGATAAAAATCATGACTTTCAGATTCAATATCCCCCCAACACTCAAATTATCAGCAGCAATAAAATCTTTGAACTTTTCTACCCTACGCACCCACCCTTAGGGCTCCATCTTTATCTGGATATCATCCCCAACCCCAAAGGCAAACCATTAAAAGATATCGGTGACCAGTACTTTCCTCTCTCCTTTCCCAAAGCTGAACCAAATAACTGGAGTTGGTCATTTCAAGGCCGAGACCAGATTCTAACCACCACCCGCTATTACCCGGGGATTATCGACCTCGAAAATATTTACCTTATTAATTATAACCATCAAGTTTATGCCATCCGAACTTCATTCTCTGACCAGCATGCACCCGAACTTGTCGCCCTCAAAAACCAAATGATTTCAACTTTCAAGTTTATTTACTTCGATAAAGTTAATTGGGACCTCCACCGAAATATCAATTCCTGGATATACTTTAACCTTTATTATCAAGCCGATCCCCAAAGAAATTTCCGCTTCAAATATCCATCTATCCTTGAACTGAATAATAAAGATAGCGGCCCTGTCAATTTATCTCTTAAAGAGAACTCATATTTCGCCCTCATATCACTTGAAACAACTCAACCCTTATCTAGTCTTGATGGTATAAACTCAGACGAACAATTACAAAGTCTTTACCTCAATGATAAATATTCACCCCTCCAAGACAATAACTATTCCCTAATTATTCACGAGTTTCGCACCTGGATTACTTAATGTAGACTCATAGTGTTACAAATTACTGCCCCACTATGAGCAAATTTAAATG
>Ga0154763_128_pt1 | contig 37549 bp, 45 predicted proteins | sample Rifle2008BG16ft_FD_105771 | JGI IMG/M metagenome (GOLD analysis project Ga0154763, IMG submission 105771) | Microgenomates group bacterium RBG_16_45_19
CGAAAAGACTGATTTAAGGGCAGATTCATCAGGACATTCAGTCTAACCTGGATCTTGAGGGAATGTCAAATCCCCTTTGTTAAATCCTGAATGGTTACGGTGACAGATGTGAGAGTTAAGATGGTGCCAGAGCTAAGGGTGAAATAATATGAGGTTGGGAACCAATTTAAAATCTTTTTGGTTTAAGGTACAAAGTCGGGTCTCATATTCCAAACAAATGGCGGCAATCAAAGCATCGTTCCCGAGCACGATATTTTGCCGATGAAGTTCACCAGCAACCATTGCCGATCGTGAGGATAGATTGATAACCGACATGGAAGCGATTAATTTGGCGAACCGGTCCTGATATAATTTTTGGCCTGCTGACTGACCGCGGAATAATTCAAAAATAACGATTATAGGAATCGACAAGTGAAAGTTTAATCTTGAGGGATGATTCAGGAGGGTTGACAGAACACCCTGATCGGTTCGAAAATATTCGATCAGAATCGAGGTATCTAGACTGAGGTTTACCATTCTGGATATTTGTTTTTATAGGAATCTAGTCTAACCTGCTTGATCTGCGTCTCATCTTCCTTGGTAAAGATGGCTTTACAGTCTTCGAGGGCTTTCTTAAAAGCCACCCAATTAAAAGCTGGTGAAGTGTCGGCAACAATCTTGGCAATGGCTTTGCCATTTTTAGTGATCTTGGTTGTCTGGCCAGAATATTTAGCGGCGGCGATCAGATCAAAGAACTCGGCCCTGGCTTGAGTAGCAGTTTTAGTGACTATCTCCATATATGTCCATTATGTAAGAAATGTACATGTTGTCAAGAAGCAGTTGACGAAAGAGTTTTTTTAGTGGTTTTTTTCTTGAGATAAAGGGGATAGAAATACATGGTAAGGCCGGAAGCGGCCATGAAGAATAGAGCCAGAGAAAAGAAAGGACTAAGGGTGTTGTGGAGGCGGCGGGCAGCTAGAGGGTCAACAAAGGGGAAGAGGAGGGGAAATTTCATGATGGAGCCGGTGACCATCATGATTAGGGCTAAAACGACAATTAGGAGTGCCAGGAACCGATGCAACTTTTTAGCTTTGAGGTACATATTGCCTCAGATTATAATGGTTGAAACGACGCTTGACAAACGAGAATATATTTCATATTATGTACATATATGTACATATCTAGAAATACAATGAAGCAGAAGAAATTACTCGAGCAGGATAAACGGCTGTTTCGGACAGCCGATCTAGCGGTATTGTGGCAAATAACGAATAAAAACACCCTTCTAACCACGATCAAACGGTATAGACAGAATCGGATTCTGTATCGGGTAGCCCAGGGAGTTTATAGCACGATTCCTTTAACCAGATTAAACCCATTTGAACTTGGTTGTGCGGTAGCCGGTCCACTAGCCTATATTTCCTTAGAGTCAGTCTTGTCTCAAGAAGGAATAATAAATCAACAGCCGAATAAAATAACCCTGATTGGTAAAAAGAACCAAGAATTTGAGGCTGGCGGGCATACTTTCTTATGCCGATATGTCAATCCTACTTATTTAGTCAACCGGGATGGGATTGAGGATAATGGTCGTCAGGCGGTGGCGACCACCAAACGAGCGGTAAGGGATATGCTCTACTTAAAACCTCAATACCATTTTGATCGACCGATTCCGAAAGGTTGGTTATGATTTTACCCAAACCTGAAGATGCTAAACATAAATACCAAATGTATCGACTATTAACGGCGATTCTCTCGGATAATAGCTTGGCCAATAAGCTCTATTTCAAGGGGGGTACTTGTGCTTCACTCCGAGGGATTTTGGATCGGTTTTCGGTGGATTTAGATTTTGATTTGGTCGATGGGGCGGCGAGAATTGAATTGCGGCCACTTTTGGGTAAAGTATTTACTGATTTAGGCTTAACCATCAAAGACCAGAGCCGACAGCATTTACAGTTCTTTTTAAAGTACGAAGCACCGGCTTGGCAGAGGAATACGATCAAGTTGGAGATTAACGATCAGGTGAGTCCAAAAAATACTTATGAGTCGTTAAATTTACTGGAATTGCATCTATACTGTCAGGCTCAAACCATCGAGACAATGGTGGCCAATAAGCTGTATGTAGCGACCGCCCGGTTTGACAAGAACGGGAGCATCGCCGGTCGTGATTTTTATGATATCCGACACTTTTTAGTTCAAGGATTACCGGTTAATCAGGCGGTAGTGGAGGAGAGGAGCGGCTTTAAATATGTAGACTACCTGAAAAAATTGGTGGTCTTTATCCAGGAGAATGTGACCGATGAGTTATTGTATCAAGATCTAAATCCACTCTTGCCAGCGGTGTCGCTGAAGCGTTCGCTTAGAAATTTAAAGCCGGAAGTCTTAGGGTTATTGAACGACGAAATCAAACGGAAGGTAAATACATAACCCGGGAGTGTGTGTTTAATCCTCAATCATGTGATAAAGTAACCTGGAATATCAAAACCTTTGAATTGATTTGTTCTATTAGCCAGATGTACCGTACCACCAGCAGCTTCCACAGCTTGTGTCAATTCCAATAAGGTTTCAAAGCCTAGTGGTTTCCAACAATTATCGGTGGTTGGGGTAAATGCAGCATGACCATCTAAACCATGATTACCAACAATTCCGCCATCAGCAAACTTGGTTCGCATACCTTGAGCATTAGCGAATAAGTCCTTTAGGCGAGAATCAATAGTAACTTTTCTGTGAGATGTTGAGTCACCGGGAGTCGATTCTGGTAGAGTCATAATCATGCAAAAATTAATAAATCTTGACGCGATTATAGAGAGAGAGAGAGGCTTGAAGTCAATCAGATGGGAAATTAAGAGAGGAGGAGGGTGTTTTCGTGGCGGTAGCCGAACTCATGGGGTAAATAGATGCCGGGCTCGAGAGTGATGACCATACCGGCTTTGAGGGGAGTGTGATTGTTGGCGTTGAGGGAAGGGGATTCATGGATTTCCAGGCCGATGCCGTGACCGGAAGAGTGGATGTAATATTCACCGAAGCCAGCTTTAGCAATCACTGCACGGGCGGCGGCATCAATATCCGATGCCATCACCCCCGGAGAGTTTTCGGCTGATAGCCGGTTCACTCTGGGGGAGATGGCTAGGCGGGATTTGTCTCCGGTCAGTTCGACAAGGGAAAATTGTGAGCGGAGAAGGTTGAGGGTGGCAGTGTAGGCGGAGTGGACAATAGTTTCGATTTCAAGGAAGCGGGGTGGGGGAGTGCCAAGATAAAAAGTGCGGGAGATATCAGCGGCATAACCATGGTAGGAGCCACCAAAGTCTAAGAGTACGACCGTGGGTGGAGCCAGTTTGGTTTTATCCGGGAGGTGATGGGGGAGGGCAGCGTGGGAACCAAAGGCAACAATGGGGGGAAAGGCAATGGCGTCGGCACCAAAATCATAAAGTTTGGTTTCGATCAGACGGGCCAGAGAGAACTCGGAAAAAGTGCTAATCTCGCCGAGAATACGGTCAAGCCAAGTCATGGTCCGGCGAGTGCTAGCGCAAGCCTGGTGAATGGCTTTAATTTCGCTCGGGTCTTTGATGAGGCGTAAAGTTTCGACGAGGTCGGTGGTCGGCTCCAGTTTAGCCTGAGGTAGGGCTGAGTGAAGCCGGCGGTGCTCAGCCACAGTTAAGTGGTGAGCTTCAAAGCCAATGATTGGTGATTGATGATTTATGGTTGAGAAAACAGCCGATAAGGTTGACTCAAAGGTATGGGTGGGGGACATGGAGATGGTTTTAAGCCAAGGGTGGGGTGGGGGAGTCAGAAAGGGGGAATGATACAAGTGAGCTTGAGTCGAAGTGACTAGGAGGAAGGCTTCGCGACTGCTAGAATCGAGTTGTTTGAGGCCGGTGAGATAGGTGAGGCTGGTTGGTTTAGAGATCACCAGGCCGTCGAGTTGGCGGAGCAGGAAGAGGCGCCTAAGTTGAGATAATCGCCGAGACATAAAACCCTCAAGGTTTGAGTTCCGGCGGAGTGATGATCGGAGAAGAGGGGAGAATTAAAATTTCTTGAGCGACGATATCAGCTGCCGAGTCCTTGGTGGGTTCGTATATGGCCAAGGCATGACTGTTGACGGGGAAGGATTGAGTCCGGTCGATGGCGGATTTAGTGCCGTTTGAGTCAGCCAGAAAGATTTGAGATTTACGGCCTAAGAGGAAAGTCTTAGCTTCTTGGGTAACGGGGTGGGTTAGAGTTAGATAATAGTCATCGCTGTCATACTGAGTGATTAAGCCCGAAAAGGCAGTCTGTAGACTTAAAACCGGTACCTGTCTTTGAGAAATTACTTGAGTGGCGTTGATAACTTGATTGTTATCGATACCGACGGCGATTAAATATTCGTCAATAGCCAAATCTTCAAAGGTCAGTTTAGTGTTGCCGGGGAGGCGGATAAAAGTAGTTTGGGCCGAGATCGAAGCCAATTTAACGCCGGCGTCACCCTCGATCGTCAAAGTGTCATTGCTGATTGAGGCCAGGTGGCCATAAGCCACGGCGGTGGTGGGGACGGCTTGGTCTAAAATCACTTCCTGGATCCGTTGTTTGACGTTTTCAGTAATATCTTGAATATCATTAGCCGGGGTGGGTGACGCTTGGGAGCGACTTGGGGTAGGGGAGGGAACTTTGGCGGTTTGACGGGGTAAGTAAATGACCGTTAAGGTTTTCTGGTTGGATTGGCCGTCGTCGGCAAAAGCTTCGACTTGGATGAGATTGGCTCCCTCAGCCAAGGTGATCGGAGCCGAGAAGTTGCCTTGAAAATCAGCGGCAGCGGTGGTGTAGCTATCGGTAGCAATCACGGAAATTAAAGCCTGGGGGGTAGTGGTGCCGGTAACCTGGAGATTGGCTTGATGGAAAACCATCCCATTATCAGGACTGGCGATAGTGAGCGGCTGAGTAGGCGCGGCCGGAGTGGGGGTTAAATGAGTATTTTGGTTTGATGCAAGCTGTTTTTTTAGTTTAAGAGATTGTTGAGCGGTGTGAATCCCAAAAGTGATGATTAGCCCGAGGGTAAAACCTATAATTATGGCGATAAGAACTTCTTTTTTCATTCGACAAGAGTTTACTTTATCAGGGAATATATTGGTTGTCAATCAAAAAGGTGGGGTATACAATGACCATGATTTGGAGGCGGATGGAACTGACCTATATTGGCCACAGTTGTTTTAAATTGAAAGGTAAAAAATCGGTATTGGTGACTGATCCCTATCAGCCCAAGGCTGTCGGTTTCAGTCTGCCACCGCTGAGTGCGGAGGTGGTGACGGTGAGCCATGACCATGAGGATCATAATGCCGTTAGCCGAGTGACCGGGACGGCGAGGCGAGATAAGCCGTATGTGATCTCGGCACCCGGGGAGTATGAAATCTTGGGGATTGGGGTGTTTGGCTGGGGGAGTCATCATGACGATGAAGCGGGGAAAGAACGGGGTAAAAATACCATGTATACCATTCATATCGATGGGGTCAGCGTCGGTCATCTGGGTGATTTAGGTCATACTCTAACTCAGGAACAAGTGGAACATTTAGGTTTGATTGACATACTATTGGTGCCGGTGGGAGGTGTCTATACGCTCGACCCGGTTCAGGCAGCCACAGTGGTGGCGGCGATCCAGCCTTCCTATATTGTCCCGATGCATTACAAGACGGCAAAACACAACCAGACTTTTGCTAAGCTCGAAGAAGTAACTGCCTTTGTCCAAGAGATGGGGGGACAGGCTCAGACAATGGAGTCTTTAACCGTTACGGCCGGGACCAGTCTGGAAGAAGCGGAGATCATCATTTTGCAGGCTAAAGGTTAGGTTAATCAATGGCGACCATGCCGGTACCACCTCATAGTGAAGCCGCCGAGTCGAGTGTCTTGGGCTCGATTCTGATCGATCGGGATGCGATCGTGGAGGTGGCTGAATTTTTACGACCGGATCATTTTTACCGAGAAGCGCACCGGCATATCTTTGCCGCCATGCTCAGTTTGTATGAGGAACGAGAACCAATTGACGTGGTGACGGTAGCCGAGCAATTGCGGAAGCAAAAACAATTGGCCGCGGTTGGGGATAAAGATTATCTGGCGACACTGGTAGAGAAAGTACCGACGGCGGCTCACACCGAGTCTTACGGTCGGCTGGTCAAAGATATGTACGTGAAGCGGCAGATGATCTCTTTGGCCGGGGAGATGTCTGGCTGGGCTTTTGACGAGGGGATCAGTGTCCCGGATCTGTTAGATAAAACTGAACAGCAGATTTTTGGTTTGTCCCAGCAACATTTGCGTCAAGTCTTTATTCCGATCCGTGATGCCTTGGCGGAAAGCTTTGATCGCTTGGATGAATTGCATAAAACGGCCGGTGGGATGAGGGGAGTACCAACCGGATTTTATGACTTAGATGACGCTTTGGCAGGGATGCAGCCGTCAAATCTATTAATCCTGGCGGCCAGGCCGGGGATTGGTAAAACCGCCTTAGCCTTAAACATTGCCCAGCAAGTGGCGGTCGAAGCCAAACTACCGGTGGGAGTGTTTTCGCTGGAGATGAGTCAGGAAGAGTTGGTGGACCGTTTACTGGTAGCCCAAGCCGATATTGACGCCTGGAAGCTAAAGACCGGCCGCTTAGGTGAAGACGAGTTTACGCGTTTATCTGACGCTATGGGTATTTTGGCTGATGCACCATTGTATATTGATGATACTCCCGGTTTATCGGTGTTGGAGATGCGGACTAAGGCCAGGCGGTTAATGACCGAGAAAGGCTTAAAATTGATTATTGTTGATTACCTGCAGTTAATTCGGGGCCGGGGATTAGAGAATCGGGTGGTCGAAGTGGCCGAGTTTTCTCAAGGCCTGAAAAATCTGTCCAGAGAATTGAAAGTACCGGTTTTGGCGATCTCGCAGTTGTCCCGAGCGGTGGAACATCGAGGGACCAAGCAACCCCAATTAGCCGATTTAAGGGAATCCGGGGCAATCGAGCAGGATGCCGATGTGGTGATGTTCTTGTGGCGAGAAGATGAGGAAGACTTAGCCAATATTAAGTTATCGATTGCCAAGCACCGTAACGGGCCATTAAAGACTATAGACTTGCGGTTCAGGGGTGATCGGATCCGCTTCTACGGGGTAGAACGGAAGCGGGGTTAGAAGGTGGGGAGGAAGCCGAAGAGGAAGATACTGAGGAGACCGAGCGAGAAGACGACTAAAAGGAACCAGCCCATATCCGATTTAAGGTGGAGGTACTCTTTGCCGTTGTCGATCCCGGCGGCAATAATCAAGACCAAAACGATCCAGATTAAACCCCGGATCAAAATCGAACCAAAACTGTCGGCCCGGGTAAACAAGAAGAGGTTAGACAGGTCCATCGAGGTCATTATATCAAGCTAGGTGCCAAAGGTGGGAGTCGAACCCACACGGTCTGTTAAGGACCACTGGTTTTTGAGACCAGCGCGTCTACCATTCCGCCACTTTGGCATTACGGGTAGGGACCAGCCTGCTTATTTTATCAAGTTACCTGGCTTTCTGCCAAGGTTAAACCAGTGGTATGATGGTTTACGCTTATGCTACCGATTATCCTGACGTTGGGTCCGATCAAAATCTATACCTATGCGGTGGCTTTGGCTTTAGCCTTGATTGGGTTTTTTTATGTGGTTTGGAAGCAGGGGCGGGAAGCCCATTTTGAGGAGACCGAGCTAATGGATGCCACCATGGTGGTGGGACTGGTAGCGGCGGTGGGAGCCAGAGTGGCTTATATTGGTTTGGTCAATTTTGCCTATTTTGGCTGGCGCTGGACCTGGTGGTTGTCGTTAATCAGTAAGCCGGGAGTCTGGTATTTGGGTTTTTTGGTCGCGGGGTTGGCGGCCTGCTGGTGGCAAGCTCGGCGAAGACGGTGGGATTTTTTAGCCCTGACTGATGTCTTGGTGGTGGCCTATGCCTTGTCTCAAGCGATAATGGCCGGTGGTCGCTGGTTTAACGGCAGCGGCTACGGGATTGTGTCGAACACCATTTTAGGGATGCGCTTTGCCGGGATGGTGGATAAACATTTACCGGTCCAGCTCTTAGAACTGTTAGCTTATTTGGCCACCTTTATCTTGCTATGGTGGACTGAAGGTCAGTATCGGACATTTACCTGGTACAAGGGGACTAAGAGTGAAGCCCAAAGTGGGTTTGTGACGGCCGTTTATTTAATATTATTTGGTTTGGTGGAGTTAATGTTTACCCCGTTAAAGTTACCGATGGCGGTATGGTGGGGGATTAGGATTGATGCTTTAGTGGCTGGAGTGATTGTGCTCCTCGGGATCTGGTTACTCTATCGGCGGTCAGCTTGGAGAGCCGCCAGGTTGTACCAAGGTTGGCAAACCCAGCGGCAAATCCAGGAACTCAAACCACCAACGGACGGTCAAGAAGCCGGGAAGATAAACCAGCCAACGACGACTCGGCGCTGGGGTAAAGATATTTTTGATTGATGAGTCGGGCTTTGAGGTTGGTTGAGTTTTAGGGTAGGAATGTTATGATGGGGGAGACTATATGACCAAAGTAACCCAATTGCCGGCGCAAATGATGGCTTCAATAAAGGGGTTGTTAACCAAAAAAGAGAAGCAATTAGAGAAACGGAAGATAGCCTTGAAAGCCGAGGATCCGTTTACTGATCCGGAGCGAATGAACGACAATGCCGCCATCGATGTGGAAGCGGCCGAACAGTTCGGCCATGAACGGATATCGGCCATGAATCGTGAAATTGATAAAATGCTGATTAGAGTGCGGAAATCATTGACCCGGATTAGATTGGGGAAATACGGTGTTTGTGATGTCTGCGGCAAAATGATTGATACCAATCGTCTAAGCATTGACCCGACGGTACAAGACTGCGTCTCATGCGCCAAAAAGAGAGCCAAAACCACTGGATTGAAATAGGAGTGGGTTTAAGCCTCCTCTTGGGACTGGATCTAATTATCAAGCAATGGTTGATGGAGCAATCCTTAGTGAGTTGGAATCGGGGTGGATTTTTAGGTTGGGTACCGTCGTGGTGGTGGTTGCCGCTGGGAATGGTAGTCATTGCGGGCGTCGGGTTGAAACTGAAGCAAACTCAAAATCGGTGGCTTAAGTGGAGTTGGTTATTAATTTTGGCAGGGGGGATCGGGAATTTAAGTGATCGACTCCGGTTTGGAGCAGTCAGGGATTATATTCCTTATCCAGGAGGGATTCAGGGGAATTTGGCGGATATATATTTGACCGTGGGGGTAAGCTTGATGTTAGTTTGGCTATGGAGGCAGCGGTATGAAACCAATCGAACCAATCTTTGAAGACCGGTGGTTGTGGGTGATCAATAAGCCGGCCGGGGTAGTGGTTAACCGAGCCCAGTCGGTGAAACAGGCCACGATTCAGGATTGGGCAGAGAACAGCCACAAGTTACAGGTAACCAGCGACAAGATTTTTTTGCAGCGGGGGGGAGTGGCTCATCGTTTGGATAAAGACACCAGCGGTTGTTTATTGATTGCCAAAGATCCAGAGACTTTGGATCGACTACTCAAACTATTTAAGTTAAGGCAAATAAAGAAAGATTACCTGGCTTTAGTCCACGGTCAGGTAAAACCAGCCAAAGGTTGGTGGTCGTGGCCGATAAACCGGGGCCGCGGTAAAAAACGGCGAGAATTTAGGGTGACACCTCAGGGGAAGTCAGCTTTCAGCCGATATCAGGTTCAGGAGAGGTATCGATATCAGGGAGAGAGTTATTCGCTCTTAAGCGTGGATTTGGAAACGGGTCGAACCCATCAGATAAGGGTCCATGCGGCGTTTGCGAAACATCCAGTGGTGGCCGATGAGATATACGGGATAGCGGCAGTATCTCAAGCAGATCGAGTTTGGTGTGGCCGGCATTGGTTACACGCGGCCAGGATCAGCTTGACTCATCCGATAACGGGGGCAGCTTTGACCGTTAAAGCGGCCTTACCCCAGGACTTAGAGGCAGCCTTAAAGCGATTGCAGAGGCAAGCATGAGAGCCAAGGCATGGCGGGGTTTGGGTCAGCAAGGTTTAGCTCGGGCCGGGGAGTTGATTACCAGTCATGGAGTGGTGCCGACGCCGGTATTTATGCCGGTAGGCACTCAAGCGACGGTAAAAGCCTTGGCGCCGGCTGATTTAGAACGAGCAGGAGCCAGCTTGATTTTGGCCAATACCTATCATTTGCACTTACGACCGGGTGAGCAGGTAATCAGTCAATTTAAAGGCTTACATCGGTTCATGAATTGGCCTGGGGCAATCTTGACCGATTCCGGTGGTTATCAAGTTTCCAGTTTGGGTTGGTTTAAAAAGGCTGGTACGGATCGATTGGTAAAAATTACTGATGAGGGAGCGGATTTTGTTTCACATCTGGATGGATCGAAGCATTTTTTAAGCCCAGAGAAAGCCATCCAAATCCAGCTTCAATTGGGGGCGGATATTATCATGGCTTTTGACGAAGCCACCCCCAATAAAGGTAAAGACTACGCCCGAGCCGCGCTGCGGCGTACCAATCGCTGGTTGACTCAATCGGTGCAGACTTGGCGGGCCAGCCAACCAGGGCAGGGGAAACGACCACATTTGTTTGGAATTATCCAGGGTGGGAATTACCCGGAATTACGGCGGGAAGCAGCGAAGTGGGTAATACAAAGCGGGGTGGCCGGAGTGGCGCTGGGAGGAGCGACGATCGGTCAATCGGTGACGCAAACCCAAACTAATGCCGCCTGGGTAATGGAGATCATCCGCCAGACGACTCTGCCGCTTTATTTGATGGGAGTAGGAGTAGCCCCGTCCCACTTAATTGGGGCGGTTCAGGCCGGAGCCGATATGGTTGATTGTGTCGCCCCCACCAAATTGGCTCGCTGTGGTTTGTTGTATGTCGGCCAGCTGGTGATTCCCGCCGGTCAAGTCAAACGAGCCCGATTTGAGTCAGAATACCGGCAAGAAAGATTAGATATTAGCAAAAAAGGCTTTGAGACAGACCAGCGACCGGTGGAAGCTAAGTGTGATTGTGACACCTGTCAGCAGGGTTTTTCGCGGGCTTACCTGCATCATTTGTTTAAAGCCCGGGAACTATTGTATTATCGATTGGCCTCGATTCATAATGTCCGGATGATGATCCGGACAGCCGAGTTACTCAGGCAGGCAATTTTATGCGAAGACTAAGTTTAAAAAGCTGGGGTTTGATGAGCCTAGGGTGTTTGGGAGTAATTGGCATCGGGATTAACTATCGGTATCAGACTGTGAAAAACTTTGAGGGGAAGGAACCGTTTCGGTTGGCAGTAGTCGAGACCGGGGAGACTCCGGGACGAGTGGCGTTGGTGTCATACTACCCACAGGAAAAGCAAGTGGAAATCCTCGATGTGGGAGGGGAGCGCTGGGTGGAGACGGCGAAAGATTACGGTCGCTATCGCTGGGGAGTGCTGGACCAGTTGGATGCCAGCGAAAAGCTTGATGGCGGTTTAGTCACCGCCACGTTAATGAAAAATTATGGCTTATTGGTCAGGGATCGAGTCAGATTAACCGGAAAAGTTCAAACCAGATCGTCAGCTTGGGTGAGGCGAGTTTTTTGGCAGTACAGCTGGCAAGGGAAGGGCTGGATAGCCAAACTGGATGCCTGGCGGATACTGCTTAAAGTTTTGGATTTAAGAGAGCCGGAGGTAATGACCGTGGACTTGGATAAGCTGCCGGTGTGGCAGACGGCTGACGCACTCGAACCGATTTGGGTGTTTGATCCGAGTAAATTTGATCGAGAAGTCAGTTTGCGACGGTTCAGGTTACCGCAAGAAGTGACGGTCATGGTGGAAAACGGCAGCGGTCGGGACGGCTTAGGCGAGGCGGTGACCCGGATTCTGGATCGGGAAGGCTTTTTGGTCATCAGGACCGGAACCCTGATGGAGACAGAGGTGGTGGCGGTTAATACTCAAGTCAGATTGGTTAAAGACCAGGAAACGGACTTAAGCCAAAAATTGTTAGCCCAAATCGTCGGGGGAGAAATGATCCAGCTAACCGAGGAGGGGAGTCTAGCTCAAGTGGAGATAAGGTTAGGACCGGATTTTACCCAGTTTTAAAGCCAGTAGGCAGTTTCGGGGTTAGTGGGAGAGGGAAGCTGACGGACGAAAATGACCACCGCGCTCGGAGTGGCCGATTTGATAACCGCCTCAAACTGAGTACCCTGAACGATATAAGGCTTGAGTTCAAAAGCGATATCGTCGGTTAGAGCGCCAATGTGTTCTTTAGCGTCAGTGAACAGGCAAAAAGTGTGTTTCTTAGCCACTAAATGGACCACTTGGCCTGGTAGGAGATTGGCGACAATCTGAGGATCACCTAGTCGGGTCAAACAATAAGTTTTGGTTTTACCCGGTTCTTTGATAAATTCGGTGGATATTTTACGCTGACTGGGTGGTTTATTGGTGGCTGGTGGATTTTTGATGAGTATATCAATGTTTTTTTTGGCAATCACGTTGTATTTATCCAGGGATAAGACTGTTTTATAAGTGTCAATAGCAGCCTCGATCTGGCCCATTTCTTTGTAGGCTTTAGCGAGGCGGTTCAAGGTGGGGATATCGGTCGGGTGGAACTGAAGACAATCTTGGTTCAAAGCAATGGCCACTGCCCAATTCTGATTTAGGGCAGCGGCAATTGCCTGATCTTGGAGGTGATTTCCCATGGTTTTATCAATCAAAACGGCTGGGAATCAGAATACTGAGAAATCGAGTGACTGTCAACGATGGATTTAAGCGTGAAACCACTGGCTATATTGCTATAATAGGGAAGAAGGGTGGTGAGGCCTATATCGGGACATTCGAAGTGGAGTACGATCAAGCACAAGAAAGCGGCTCAAGATGTGAAAAAAGGCAGGACTTTTTCCCTGATTAGTCGACAGATTAGAGTGGCGGTAAAAGAGGGTAAAAGCGGTGATCCTAATCAAAATTCAACGTTAAGATTGGCTTTAGAAAAGGCTAGACAAGCGAATATGCCCAAAGAAAAAGTGGAGCGGGCGATTGAGAGCGGTTTAGGCAAAACCGCGGCCGGAGGGGTGATTGAAGAAGTCATGTATGAAGCTTACGGTCCAGGGGGGGTCGGCTTGAGGATATTAGTCGTTACCGATAATCGGAATCGGGCCGGAGCCGAGGTCAGAAGGGTCATCGAACGAACCGGTGGATCGTTAGCCAGCCCGGGCGCCACCGGCTATTTATTCGAGAGTGGTTCAGCCGGGCAAGTGACGGTTGATGAGACGGAAAAAGCCAAGGTTGAAGCCTTAATAGAGGCATTAGAGGCATTAGATGAGGTAGAACTGGTGGTTAGCAATCTAACATGAGTAAACGCAGGAAATTTCTAGTGAGTGCCGCGGCCGTAGCTGGTTTTTTTTGGTTGCTGCAGTACGTACCTTTGGATTATCGAGCCCTGATGGTGGGGGGATTAGCCCTGTTTACTTATGGAGCGGCCGCTTTGAGTTTGCGGGAAGATTTGCGTGGGGTTGAATGGCTAACGTTATTGATCTTACCGGTGATGTACAGCTTGGCAGCTGGTTTTTTCTATTATTTACTGCCGAATCACTTTCTGTCGCGGCTAGTGGTCTCTTTGGTATTTTTAGTAGGCTTATACGCTATATTACTGACGGAAAACATCTATTCGGTGGCGGCGGTGAGGACGATTCAACTGGTGCGGGCGGCTCATGCGGTGGGCTTTTTAATGACGGTCTTAACGACCGTCTTATTATTTAATGTCTTGTATTCCTTTCATTGGCCAGTTTATGTAAATGGTATAACTGCTTTAATCATTGGTATACCGATTTATTTGCAGTCTCTTTGGGCGGTGAAGTTGGAGGCCCGCTTAACTCGGGGCTTATGGGGAATGAGTCTGGCTTTAGCCTGGTTATTAGCCCACATTGCCATGGCTTTGTCTTTAGTACCGGTAACGGTTTGGGCGGCTTCACTGTTTACCGGGACGGTAGTATATGTGGTGGTGGGTTTGCTCCAACAGGCTTTACAGGAGCGGTTATTTGAACGGACCGTCTGGGAATATTTGGGAGTTGGTTTAATTGTGTTAGTGGCGACTTTATTAATTACCCCGTGGAAGTGAAAAAAAGCGCCACAAGATGGGGGAGAGGGGAGAGTCCTATAATATAGGAAGGGGGAAAAAGACCTATAATTGTTCGAACATATTTTCACGGAATTCATATTGATCTTTCACGGGTGAGATTTAAGCCAGAAAACTGATAAATTTGCTTGATCTGGAGGGCAATTAGCGGTAGGTAAGCGGGGGTGATAGATGTGGATTGATATAGTTAATCGATGCCTTAGGTATAAAACCCGAAGTTAGGTCTGGAGATGAGCGGTAGTGGGAGTGGGGTGAGGCGAGAGATTTAAGACATAAAGAATGACATTAAGAAAGATTCAGAAACTAAAAACAGATTTGATCACCGAAGATGGGTGAGATAACGCTTCCCTCCGTTGGTCCGTCGATATATGATAATGACGTACAATAATACTTTTGCGACTATGAATCAGAATTGGCGGCGGGGGACCGATTTTTAGGTTGAACTGAAGTTAAGTTTTAAACCGTGGCAAAGGCCGCTAAATAATTTAGCGGAATTGTTTATATTTGTTAATTCCTCTCTTTTAAGGTGGAGGCCTAAAGTTCGTTTTTAATCAGAAACCCGAATCTTTCGGCCGGCTCAGGATAAGTTTTATAAATTGACAAAATATAATGTTTAAATTGATATATCAATTTAAATGATTGGTAGTTTAGACGATGAATGATACCACCCAAGGTCAAAAAAGCCGTTTTAGGGGCATTTGAAAAGGTCAGATTCCAGGCGTAAATTTTGGCTTGGGAGTCAACGCTAGGACAAAATAAATCTCGATTTGATCAGGTTTAAATACGACAGCGGGAGACGAGAAATTATTGATCGTGATAAATGATTGATAAATATTTTTGGTTAAAAAATAATTATTTGATTAAAAAATACTAATAAGATATAAGACTCAAAACGTCATATTTTTCACATTTTTCACGAAGATGTATATGTTTTGGTCTCCCCTACTCCATTAATTGTTCTGTAAATGTTGATGTGAATGGTAAAATCTAATTTATGCTACGTAGTTACGAATTCCAAGTCGGAATTCAAACTGTAATTGTAGAAATTCATGATGGTGGGTATGTTGATATCTTAAATTTACGTACTGCAGGTGGCGGGGAGGTTAGCATATTAGATCGGATTGATCCGGCTTTAGATGATTCGAGTAATCCACAGGCAGTCTTAATTGCGGTTTCGTTATTGATACCACCATATTTTTTCGAGATAGAACGGATACTCCCAAATTATGGTGACTTGAAAAAGTGGGAAAATGAGCAGCTCGGTCAGAGTCTATCAGATATTTATCAGAGTAAGCTACCGGATAAAATTAAACGTAAGTTATTGCTGGCCAAAGCGGGATTTCCGCAAGATCCACATTTTTTCATACCCGGAGAGCAGATAATAGGTAACCCGAGTGAAACTATTCGGATGCTTGTTAGCCAATCGGGCTGGTTGAACCTCGGAATTAATACGGCGGCGATGAAAGAAACCGGAATGGGCGAATTGCCCACATTGACACTCTCCGGATTTAATAATAAATGGTTAATAGAAGGCGTTTTAAATGAAGCGCAAGATAAAATTGACAAATTTCTTCAAGAGGTTGAGGGGGCTTGCGGGGGTGATTGGTCTGATTTATTATTTGCGTGTTATGAAAATCCATGGGTGGATATAAATCGGGTGGTAGGATTGAGATTCAATATTCGGACTAGGTGTGACAGGCCGGCTAATGGAGATGACGTATGGGTTTTAGAAGCAATGCCTGGTAAGTGGCCGAGGATATTTTCGTCTTCAACCCCGGGAATTGATCATGTCTACATTACCCAAGGTAATGGTTATCAAATTAGAGACACAAGTGAGTTCGTACACACTTCAAGAGATTCGCTGAAGAAGTGGCCGGAATTTAATCCTGAGGAGGAAGGATTGACGCAATTAGCCGTAGCGAGGGCACTTAGAGTTTTACAAAGCGCCGATATCAGAAATGGGATAAATAGACTCCAAGGGCTTTATTCTCATCCTGATATTACGTTTGATATGTGTTATCGCATTAATCCCTCGGCTCGCAGAGATGCTTTTAGTATTTTTGACTTTCAAACTTGGAGTAAAGAACAACAATAATCTTTTGTGTCGTACAATGTTGACAGATGAATTTGGCTTGGTACAATGGGACAGAAGGCGAACTTCACCAGTCTCCCCTATTATGGGCTTGGCGCACAAAATACTATAAGCTGATAAATATCTTTATCATAAATAATGGTGATGTATCAATATATATAAATAATAGGTTGATTTAGCGGTCTAAACTTGGGAGTGCATATGGCCGATAATAATGAACTAAAAAAGCTTTTGCTTGATTTCCTCGAATATTTAGAGGTTGAACGGCAAGTCAGTCCGTATACCATCCGCAATTATGACCATTACCTGCGGCGGTTTTTAGATTGGTATCACGGTTATAACCCGGCGATGGACTTAAAAGGTATCAGCTTGACGACGGTGACTAAATATCGGGTTTACCTGTCACGTTTAACCGATGGCCACCAGCAGACCTTATCCAAGGCGACCCAAGCCTATCATGTGATTGCCTTGAGATCCTGGTTTAAGTGGATGACTAAGCTGGATTTAGAAGTATTATCGCCTGAGAAAATCGATTTACCCAAGAGTGAAAGCCACAGCTTGAAATATTTAACTTATGAGCAGCTGGAACGGTTGCTCAACCAACCGAGATTATCCAGTAAAGTGGGCTTGAGGGATCGGACTATTTTGGAAACTTTGTTTTCCACCGGTTTGCGAGTATCGGAACTGGTGGCTCTCAATCGGGAGCAAGTAAATCTGGAACGGCGGGAATTTGGAGTCATGGGTAAGGGCAGGAAGTTAAGAGTGGTGTTCTTATCGAAACGGGCGGCGGAGTGGCTAAATCGCTATTTGGTGACTCGGGAAGATAGCTGGCGGCCGGTATTTATCCGTTACAGTCGTAAAAAAGAAGATATCATTAGTGACGGTGAGGAAATGCGCTTGTCAGTCCGGTCGGTGCAACGGCTGGTGGAGAAATACCGCAAAGCCGCGAGATTGCCAATCCCGATCACGCCTCATGGAATCAGACACACCTTTGCCACCGACTTGATAGCCCGGGGAGCCGGTTTAAGAGAAGTCCAGGAAATGCTCGGTCATAAAAATGTGGCTACCACCCAAATTTATACTCACGTCACCAATCCGCGGTTGCGTGAAGTCCACGAAAAGTATCATTCGGGGTATGAGTAGAAATTTAATCGAACCAAGCCGATTTAGGTTGATAAGAAAGTTTAAGTTTGGATTTTTGTTGGTGCCGGTTTAAAGCTAAATCGATAAGCCGGTCTAATAGTTTGGCGTACTTTAAGCCCGAGGCTTGCCAGAGTTTGGGATACATGGAGATGGTGGTAAACCCCGGGAGGGTATTGAGTTCGGAAAGATAGTATGGCTCTCCCCTACCCTCTTTGGGTACCAGAAAATCGACGCGGGCTAAACCATAACCACCGCAAACTATAAAGGCTTTTTGGGCGGCGGACTGGATGGCATGAGCCAATTTGGTTGGCAACCGGGCTGGGATGATGGCTTGGGATTGGCCGTCAATATACTTGGCGTTGTAATCATAAAATTCGTTTGAAGGGATGACTTCACCTAAGACGCTAGCCTCGGGGTGTTCGGTGGTGCCCAGAATGGCGCATTCGATTTCCCGAGCCATAGGGACGGCCGTCTCAATTAAGACTTTTGTATCCAATTTAAAAGCGGCGATAAGCGCCGGTTTAAGGTCCTTGGATCGGTGGACTTTGGTAACACCGACGCTGGAACCTTGATTGGCGGGTTTAACAAAACAGGGAAAGCTGACCGGGTCAGGGACGACGGCGGAGGTGACCACTTGATATGGGACGACCGGTAAGCCGGCTTGAAGACAAAGACGTTTTTGAATGTCTTTATCCATGCAGATAGCCGAAGCTAAGACGCCGCAACCGACGTAGGCCACGGGCATCATTTCTAGAAGTCCTTGAATAGTGCCGTCTTCACCGTAAGGACCGTGTAAAACGGGAAAGAAGACATCGATTTGGTGGGCGGCGGTGATTTCTTGAGGTTTAACGGTAATGCCAGAACGGGTAGTTTCAGGCAAGGAGCGAAGGTGAGTTGGATCAGCCAGAAAACTTTTGGGGGTTAACCACTGATTAGCTTTAGTGATCATGACGGGGAGAATCTGGTACTTTTCTGGATTGAGGTTTTGGATAATGGCCCGAGCCGAAACCAGGGAAACTTCGTGTTCGGTGTTGGTGCCGCCGAAAATGACGGCAACATTGATTTTTTTCATTTGTAGACTCCTTGGCGGTGTTCGATTTTGAGGATTTTAACGATATGGGCTTTATGACTGACTGAGAATATAATGCGATAGTCCCCGACTCTAAGTTTTTGATAGGCGTTAAGTTCGCCTTGAAGTTTAAGGCCTCGATTGGGATTTACAGTTAGATCGTCTAAATGATTAATAAGCCTAAGTTGGACGTGATGGGGAAGTTTGTGTATTCGTTTGGTAACTTTTTTTGGCGTTAAGATTTTATAAACAGCCATAAGTTACTGGGAAATCGCTTGCTTCAGTTCATCCAGAGTCAAATATTCACCCACTTCGATTTCCTTTTCTGATTGTTTGATATCTTTAAGCGAATGTTTGAGGCTGTATATAGTTTCTTCGAGACTGTCAAGATATTCGCTGGATACGAGTGAGGCTTTGATAACACCCTTTTTGGTCAGATCCACGCGGTTGAATTTTGAATCGACGTCATCAACTAAACGGAGAAGCTGAGACCTGGCTTGGGTTACGGGAATCGTTATCGTCATAGACTTGAAGTGTACAGAAATATGTACATGAAGTCAATTACTTGGAGGCGGTGACAGCGTCGGCTTGACCGGTGAGAAAAGCGAAGAGATCGCCAGTTTTGACTTTGAGCGTCTGTTCCTGGCCGTTGGCTTGAATTAAAGTTACCGGTATGGTTGGGGTTAGACGGGTGGTTGAGGCTTCACTCGGGGCGGCGAGGTTGAGGCTTTTAAGAACCGCGGGAGTTAAGGCGGCGGCTACCTGGTCGATTTGACTACTACCAATAATTTCCAGCTCGGCTAATTTTTGAGCCAGGACTTGTCCAGCAGAGCCGGATGACCCCCCTCCCCCAGTGGGCACCGGGGTATTAACTCGTTCGGTTAATGATTGAGCCGGGAGGGGTGGCGTGACCGGGTGAACCGGAGCGATGGCTTCGGTGGTAGCGGTAACGTTGTCACTGGAGGGGTTGGCGGCTCGGATCTGGGCGGCAATTTCCTCAAGACTTTGTTGATCGACTTCAGACTCTAAGTCGGTGGGAGGATTAGTGGGATCGGGCATATCTTAATTAGTATAACAAGGGTGGCGGGAATAAGGCAACAAAAAACTAGTCGGCGGTTAAGTCTTCTTTATTAATGGTGGCGGTGGCGGCGACGGTATCGCCGCTTTTAGCAAAGCGCATTAGGATGACTCCCTGGGTCGGACGCTTGAGTTGGGGGATATTTTGGATCGGTAGCTTGACGATTTGTGCACCCAGAGTGGTAATAAAAATCTGGTCAACCTGCTGATTGACTCCGAGGGCGGCGGCAATCTGACCGGTTTTAGGAGAAAGGTTCATGACTTTGACGCCTTGACCACCGCGATTTTGCAGCGGGTACTCGGTAATTGGGGTGCGCTTGCCCATCCCCTTCTCGGTGATGACCAGAATATCGCGGAACCACTTTTTGCGTTTGTCTGCCGGTGGCTTAACCCTGGGATCAATGGCTTCGACGGTGACCAGGTAGTCCCCCGGTTTGAGCAAGATGCCGCGGACACCCTTGGTATCGCGAGCGGTATCGCGGATTTGGGTTTCGGGGAAGCGAATGGATTTACCAAAATGGGTGACCAAAAGCAGGTGGCGATGGCCTTCGGTAATGTCCCCCCAGACGACTTCATCACCGTCATTGAGGATAATGGCAATAATGCCGGTGGAGCGGATATTTTGGAATTCAGAAATGGCGGTTTTCTTAACCGTCCCCAACTTGGTGGCTAAGGTGATGTAACTCTCCTGGATATCGGCCAGTTTGGCGGAGACAGGAATGATGGCTTGAATGGTTTCTTCTTGATCAATGGCGATTAAGTTAATGATGGCTTGACCTTTAGACTGGCGGCTGCCGGTGGGTAGTTCGTAGACTTTAAGTTTAAACACCTTACCTTTATTAGTAAAAATGAGCAAGTGATCATGGGTGCTGGCCGAGATGAGACTCTTGACAGCATCATCGTCTTTGGTAGTCATGCCGGTAACCCCCTTGCCGCCGCGATGCTGGCTTTTATAAGTTGCCGGGGGCATGCGTTTGATATAACCACTGGCGGTGACGGTGATGATCACTTCTTCCTGGGCGACTAGGTCTTCTTCGGAAAATTCACCCACTTTGGCTTTAATCACCCTAGTTAAGCGGTCGTCGGCATATTTAGCTTTAATCTGTTTTAACTCGGTGATAATTTGATCAAGCATGGCTTGAGGTTGGCTGAGAAGCTTGATGAGCAAGTCAATTTGGGCTTTGATGGCTTGGTATTCAGCTTCGATTTTTTGTCGTTCTAAGGCAGCCAGGCGTCGCAGTTGCATATCCAAAATGGCGGTGGCTTGAAGTTCGGAGAGCTCAAATTTAGTCATTAAACGCTGGCGAGCGACGTCGGCGTCCGGAGAACGCCTGATGGTATCGATGACTTCATCTAAGTGTTTTAAAGCAATCAGTAAACCTTCGAGAATATGGGCTCGCTCTTGAGCCGAAATGAGTTCGCATTGAGCCCGGCGGGCAACCACCAGCTGGCGATGTTTAATGTATTCGGTGAGAATGGTTTTGAGGTTCATTAATTGGGGCGTGCCTTGGCTGTTTAAGGCAACCATGTTGGCCGGGAAGCTGACTTGAAGTTCGGTAGCCAGATAGAGGTTGTTTAAAATACTTTTAGGGCGGGCATCGCGTTTGAGGTCGATGACAATGCTTAACCCCTGGCGATCAGATTCATCGCGAATATCGGCAATGCCGACGAGACGCTTCCGTTTGACCAAGTCGGCGATTTTGGCGACTAATTTGGCTTTGTTGACTTGGTACGGCAGCTCCGAGATGACAATACGAGGTTTGCCGGACTGATCCTCTTCGATTTCGGCTTGGCCACGGATGATAATTTTACCCTTGCCGGTAGTATAGGTTTGACTAATCGAGGCCCAGTCATAAATGGTGCCGCCAGTGGGAAAGTCGGGCCCCTTGATGTAGGCCAGCAAGGCTTCAATGGTCAAAGGCGAGGAGAAATTGCCAATGAGAGTGGCCGGATCAGCTAGGGCGAGATTAACCGGGGTAGATGGCTTAGGGCTAATGGCTAAGGGTTGAGAAGTAGCTGAGCCCGCTTGAATTAAGGCAATGACGGCGTCGACGACTTCGCTCAGGTTGTGCGGGGGGATCTTGGTAGCCATGCCAACGGCAATACCTTCTGAACCCATGAGGAGGAGGTTGGGCAAAGCGGCCGGTAAAACCGTTGGTTCCTGTTGGGAGCCGTCAAAATTATCGACAAAATCGACGGTTTTTTTGTCAATATCGGCTAACAACTCCTGGGTGATTTTGGCTAATTTGGCTTCGGTGTAACGCATGGCGGCCGGTGAATCTCCGTCAACCGAGCCAAAGTTACCTTGACCAGCAATTAAAGGATAGCGCATGGAGAAAGTTTGGGCTAAGCGCACCAAAGCGTCATAGACGGCGGTATCGCCGTGAGGATGGTACTTACCTAAGACTTCGCCGACAATCCGGGCTGATTTTTTGTAGGTTGAGGCATGGGTTAAACCCATGTCTTTCATGGCAAAAAGAATCCGGCGATGAACCGGTTTTAAGCCGTCACGAACGTCGGGTAAAGCCCGAGCGACAATGACACTCATGGCGTAATCCAAATAGGAACGCTGCATCTCGGTGGTGATGGGAACGGGTTTGACTAAACCGAACTTGGTTTGTTTGGGGCTGGAGTCAAAATCGATTTCCAAAGCCTCATCGGTCGGGTCAGCGGGTGGAGCGGGCATAAGTTAGGAGCCGATAAACTTAATGATTAAGGGGGCAATGAGTAAGGCCACAATTTGGACAATTTTCATCATCGGATTTAAGGCCGGACCGGCGGTGTCTTTTAAGGGATCACCGACAGTGTCACCGACGACCGCAGCTTTGTGAGTGGGACTGCCCTTGCCGCCAAAATGACCATCCTCGATGTATTTTTTACCGTTGTCCCAAGCGCCACCAGTGTTGCACATAAACAAAGCTAACATTAGCCCGGAGGCAACCACCCCACCCAAGAAACCACCAAGAGGCATAGCCCCAAGAGTACCAACGAGGATGGGGGCCAGGACGACGATTAAGGCCGGCAAGACTAGTTCTCTTTGAGCGGCTCGGGTAACAATATCCACCGCCCGCGAATAGTCAGGTTTGGCTGTACCCTCCATAATGCCTTTGATGGTTTTAAATTGGCGGCGGACTTCTTCGACAACCTGGAAGGCGGCCCGACCAACCGAGCCGATAAGCCGGGAACTAAAGAGGAACGGGAGAGCAGTCCCGATGAGGAGGCCGGCAAACACCCGGGGACTGGCGATATCGATATGGGTTAGACCGGTGGCTTCAAAATAGGTGGCAAAAAGCGAGCTGGCGGCTACCGCGGCACTACCGACGGCAAAACCTTTGGTCAAGGCTTTGGTGGTATTGCCGACGGCATCGAGAGAAGCGGTGACCACCCCGGCTTTACCCTTGAGACCGCACATTTCCACCATCCCTTGGGCATTATCGGCAATGGGACCAAAAGTATCCAAGGACATAATGATGCCGGTGGTAGCCAACATGCCCATACCGACTAAGGAAATGCCGTAGAAGCCTAACAGCAGGTAACCTATGACGATACTGGCGGCAATGACCAGGGCGGTAATAAAGGTCGATTCCATGCCGTAAGCCAGACCGGTGATGAGATTAGTGCCAGCGCCGGTTTCCGAAGCCCGGGCAATACTGACCACCGGTTTGCCACCGGGACCGGTGTAATATTTAGTTAAATAGAGAACGGCCAGCATGGTTAAGATACCGACAACCGCGGCGTAGCCAGCCCGAGGTTCTTTAAGTAAGTAAACGGCCAGCAAAATAAAGATAACCATGGCCGCGAAAGCCGAAACGATAAAGCCGCGAATTAAGGGTTTTAAGGGGTCTTCACTTTCGGATTTGGGTTTGACGAAGAAGGTACCGAGGATGGAGGTCAGAATGGCGCCGGAACGAGCCAGCAGGGGAAAAACCACGCCGGCCAAACCAAAGAGGCTACCGCCGAGGATCATGGCGGCGACAATAGTCAGGGCGTAGGATTCGAAGACATCGGCGGCCATACCGGCACAGTCGCCGACGTTGTCACCAACGTTATCGGCGATAACCGCCGGATTTCGGGGATCGTCTTCGGGAATGCCGGCCTCGATTTTGCCGACTAAGTCGGCACCGACATCAGCGGCTTTGGTGAAGATACCGCCGCCTACCCGCATAAACAAGGCCAGGAGCGCCGCCCCGAAGCCGTAACCGATTAAAACGTGAGTGGCTTGGGTGGCAATGACGGCTGGGCCTTGGGACTGGTAGGAAAAGTATGCCCAAAGATAGATCAAGGAGACACCTAAGAGACCCAAACCGACAACTAACATGCCGTTAACGGTACCGGCGCCAAAGGCGGCTTTAAGAGCCGGGCTTAAGCCAGTGATAGCAGCGTAAGCGGTGCGGCTATTGGCTCGGACGGCTAACCACATGCCTAAGTAGCCAATGATAGCCGAAAAACCAGCACCCAAGAGGAAGGCGACGGCCACGCCTAAGCCTAAGGAATTAAGACTAGCTATGACCACAGCTAACACCAGCATAATGGGGATGACCAGGGTGAATTGCCGTTTAAGGTAGGCAGTGGCCCCGGCAGCGATGGCTCCGGCTACTTCAAGCAAGGAAGTACCCCGAGCGGGCATGGCTAAGACCCGGCGGCTGAGAAAATAGCCATAAGCTAAAGCGATGAGCGCGGTCAGAGGGGCACCGTAAAGGGCGATGAGTTGGATGTCCATAACAAAGGGCTATTATATCAAGGTTTTAGATATCTAAATTGGCTAATTTAGCATGAGTTTGGATGAACTTACGTCGGGGGGCGACTTCATCCCCCATCAGGGTAGTAAAGATTTGATCGGCAGCTTGAGCATCGATGATAGTGACTTGTTTTAAGATTCGCTGGGAGGGGTCCATAGTCGTTTGCCATAACTGTTCGGGATTCATCTCCCCTAAGCCTTTATAGCGTTGGAGATCGATGTTTTTGGCGGCTTCACCGGTAGATTTTAACTCTTTGATGATCTGGTCTCGGTCGTCGTCGGCATAGGCATAACGGACGGTTTTACCTTGAGAGATTTTGTAGAGCGGCGGTTGAGCAATGTAGAGATAACCGGCGCTGATAATATCGAGCAGGTGGCGATAAAAGAAGGTAAGGGACAAGGTGGTGATGTGTTCGCCGTCGACGTCGGCATCGTTCATTAAAATAATCCGGTGATAACGAATTTTGCTAAGATCGAAGGTGTCTCCAATGCCAGTACCTAAAGCGATAATCAAGTTCTTTAATTCTTCAAATTCAATGATTTTGTCCAGGCGGGAGCGTTCGGTATTGAGGATTTTTCCTCTTAAAGGAAAGATGGCTTGAAATTGGCGGTTACGACCCTGCTTGGCGGAACCGCCAGCGGAATCACCTTCGACGATAAAAATCTCCGAAGCCTGAGGGTCACGGGACTGGCAATCGGCCAGTTTGCCCGGCAAGGTCCCGCCTTCCAAAGCACCCTTGCGAATAACAGCGTCTTTAGCGGCTCGGGCGGCCAGACGAGCGCGAGCGGCTAACAGGACTTTTTGAGTGATGATTTTGGCCTCGCCCGGATGTTCTTCCAGGTAAATATCTAAGCCATCCTTGACCACTTGGTAGACGGCTGATTGAGCTTCGATGTTGTTGAGTTTGGCTTTGGTTTGACTTTCGAATTGAATTTCGTTGGCTGGCATTTTGACAAAGACGACGGCGGTTAAACCTTCCCGCAGGTCTTCGGCGGTGAAAGACTCGGATTCCGAAGCGAAAAGGTTATTCTTAAGGGCGTAATCCCTTAAAGATTTATTTAAGGCCATGCGAAAGCCGGTGAGGTGGGTCCCACCGTCGTAAGTGTTGATAACGTTGGCAAAGCTTAAGGCATTTTCGGTGAAGGAGTCATTGTATTGGAGGGCGACATCAACGCCGATTTGGTATTTATCCACCGGATAAATCCCGCTGATAGTCAGGGGTGGGTGCAGCACTTTTTTGTTGTGGTTCATGTGTTCGACTAAGGAACGGATACCACCTTCGAAATAGAAGTGCAGTTCACGGTCTAGGATTTGGTCATAAAGGTGAAAAGTGAGACCGGCAACCAAGTAAGCCCGCTCCCGGACTTTGTTGACGATGGTTTTAAAGGAAAATTGAGTATGTTCTTTAAAAATGAGGGCGTCAGGCTTAAAACGGGTGGAAGTACCGCTTAAATATATCGGGACTAGGGTTTTGGACATGGAGGTGGCTAAAGCTTGGTCACTTAAGGCTGCGACTTTAGCTTGAGGGTTACCCCGAATGTAGGCTTGGTAATAAACTTTTTGGTCACGACGACTCTCCACCTGCATTTTGGCCGAAAGGGCATTGACGGCACTGGCGCCAACCCCGTGGAGACCACCGGACGCCTGGTAAGCGGTTTCCTCAAATTTACCGCCGGCGTGGAGCTTGGTCATGGCTACCTCCAAGGCCGAGACACCGGAACTGTGCAGATCAACAGGAATACCCCGGCCGTCGTCGTGGACGGACAAAGTCCCGTCAGCGTGCAGGAAAATAGCAATGTTTTTGGCAAAGCCAGCAATGGCCTCATCAACCGAGTTGTCGATGATTTCCTTGACTAGTTCATGGAGGCCACGGCTATCGGTAGCCCCAATAAACATACCCGGGCGTTTGCGGACCGGGTCTAAGCCTTCCAACACTTTGATTTCTTGGGCGGTATAGGGATTAGGCATAAGAGAAAAAGGACCAATTTAATGAGTATAGCAGGGAAAAAATGGGCCAGCAATAAGACGAGAACTACTTCTACCAGTGGAGGAACAAGTGTTCGAGACTGAGGGCGAGGTTGGCGTTTCGATTGACGGCGGACCAGGTGTGGAGGCCCAAAGTGGATTGTTTGAGTCTGACCTCGGTTGGATGTTGAGATAGCTCTTGGGAGCAGTGGTAAAGTAAGCCGAGGAGCTGATGGAGTAAGGCCGGCCGATTGAGCTTAAGCGTCTGACTGATCTTAAAGCGCAGCCAGGGTTCTGCTTGGGGCGGTAATGACTCAAGGACAGTAGTTAGGGGGTTGGTTTGGAGTTCAGGAGGAACAGCCTGGATGACCTGTATATGGCAGCGGGAGACAACGGTGGGCAGGAGACGGTGCACTTCAGGGGTGATCAGAAACAGGTGGGCATAAAACGGTGGTTCCTCGAGTAACTTCAAGAGGGCGGTTTGGGCGATGGGGGTCAGCTGGTGAGCTTGATTGATAACCACTACTTTAATTGACCGGGTCAAGGGTGGCCGGACGAGGAAAGCTTGAACTTGGCGGCTGATGGGTAAACCTAAGATGCCCTCAATATCGATGATCAGGTGGTCCAGTGAGGGTTGGTGGAGCCACTGGGGTAATCGATCAAGCTTGATTAAAGCCGAGAAGGCCAGGCTGGTTTGCAGAATGGTAGCGGACATAAACTTGTATTTACTTCTTAAGCCTAAGTATACTAAATTAATGACACAACTCTACCCGACCGTGCCAGACCCGTCTGTGGGAAGGATGTCGGCGGCAGTCACCCTGATAGATATTTTGCTGGCTAACGGCGCTTTGAATCGAACCCAGGTGGATCAACTTAAGGCAGAAGGAGCAGCCAGCGGCAAAGAGTACGAGGAAATTTTAAAGCAGCACCAATGGATTACCGACGAACAATTGTTGGCCGCTAAAGCCCAGTATTACAATATTCCGTTTGTGAGAGTCAATGAGATTGGAGTTTCCCCCGATGCGTTGAGCACAGTGCCGCAGGCAGTGGCCCAACGATACCGGGTGTTGCCATTTGCCGTGGACCGAATGAAAAACACTTTACTCATGGCCATGGCTAATCCCCTGGATTTGAAGGCGATCGATTTTATCGAGAAGAAAACCAACTTGAGGGTCGTCCCCCACTTTGCCTTGGCTGAGGATATCGAATTAGCCATTCAGGAGCGCTTTGGCCAAAGTTTGAATTCGGAAGTGTCGGCCGCTTTAAAAGAAACGTCAGGTCAAGAGAAAGTGGTGTTGGATGGGATTAAATTGGGCGAAGTCATCCGCGAGGCGCCGATCGCTAAAATCGTGGAAACTCTGCTCACGTTTGCGGTTAAAGCCCGGGCCAGCGACATCCACATTGAGCCTCAAGAAGAAAAGACCAGAGTCCGCTATCGGATTGACGGCATTTTACACGAGCGGTTGGTGCTGCCCCGATCAGTGCAAGAAGCGGTTATTTCCCGGATAAAAATATTGGCCGACTTGAAAATTGATGAGAAGCGGATCCCCCAAGACGGACGCTTTAGTTTTGCTTTGGGAGGCGAGGAAGTGGACCTCCGAGTGTCGACCTTGCCGACCGTCCATGGCGAAAAGGTAGTCATGCGCTTATTAAAGAAAGGCCAACAGGCTTATACTCTAACCGATTTGGGCTTAAGGGGCTTAGGCTTGAAAAATTTGGAACAGGCGGTGGTGGTGCCCCACGGGATTATCCTGATTACCGGGCCGACCGGATCGGGCAAAACCACGACCTTATACGCCATCCTGTCTAAAATCAATTCCCCTAAAGTTAACATCGTGACTTTGGAAGATCCGGTGGAATACGAGATTCCGGGGGTGAACCAAGTCCAAATTAATCCCAAGGCCGGCTTAACCTTTGCCTCGGGCTTAAGGTCATTTTTAAGGCAAGATCCGAACATTATTATGGTGGGTGAGGTACGGGACACGGAAACGGCTGATTTGGCCATTCAAGCATCACTTACCGGTCACTTAGTCTTCTCGACCCTGCACACTAATTCGGCCTCGGGTGCCTTGCCGCGACTGTTGGACATGCAGGCTGAACCGTTTTTGTTGGCTTCGTCAATGACTTGTGTGGTGGCGCAACGGGTGGTCAGGCAAATTTGCCAACACTGTAAAACCGATTACCAACCGGAAGCGGCGGTCCTGACCGATTTGAAAAAAGTGCTGGGGAGTCTGTTCCAAGCCTTCTTAGTCCGAGCCAAAATCAGCGAGAGTGAACTGACTTTGGCCAAAGGCAAAGGTTGTGCGGAATGCAACGATACCGGCTATAGCGGCCGCATCGGCATATTTGAGGTCTTGCCAGTAAGCCAGAAAATTGGCAGACTAATACTGGAGCGACAACCGTCGAGCGCCTTGGAAATGCAGGCGATCAGCGAGGGGATGCTGTTGATGAAGCAAGATGGTTACCTGAAGATTTTAGAAAAAGTCACCACTGTCGAGGAAGTCCTGAGAGTGGCGGAAGTGTAGGAAGGAAAAAATATGATGAGTGTTCATGACATGATGCAGTTGGTTTTTCAGGTCAACGCTTCGGATTTGCATTTGGTAGTGGGGGCGCCGCCGGTGATCCGAGTTGACGGGGTCCTCTCCCCGATCGAGGGTGAGGCGGTCTTGATGCCGGACCGGGCTCAGGAATTGATATACGGGATATTGACAGACCGCCAGCGGGAATTATTGATAGCCAATAAAGAAGTGGATTACTCCTATCAGTTCTCGGAGGTGGGGCGGTTTCGGGTCAACGCTTACTACCAACGGTTGACCTTAGCGGCCGCGTTACGCTTGATTCCGACTAAAGTGCCGACTTTAGAAGAACTGAGAATTCCCGGAAATATCAGGCAGTTTACTAACTTGCGCCAAGGTTTTATCTTGGTCACCGGGCCAACCGGCCACGGCAAATCAACTACCTTGGCGGCCTTGATCGAAATTATTAACCAGGAGCGGGCGGATCATATTGTGACCATTGAGGACCCATTAGAGTTCTTGTTTCAATCCAAACAGAGCGTCATTTCCCAACGGGAACTGCACGGCGACACCCACTCTTGGCAAGTGGCTTTGCGATCGGCTTTAAGAGAAGATCCGAATGTGGTGATGGTGGGCGAAATGCGCGATTACGAAACCATCGCCGCCGCCCTAAGTGTGGCCGAGACCGGTCACCTAGTTTTTTCGACTTTGCATACCAATTCGGCGGCCCAGACGATTGACCGGATTATCGATGTCTTTCCGGAACACCAGCAAGCCCAGGTCCGATTACAATTATCCAACACTTTGGAAGCGGTAGTGTCAATGCGCTTGATTCCGGCTAAGAGCGGTGGCCGGATTCCGGCGGTGGAAATTTTATTGGCCACTCCGGCGGTGCGCAACATTATCCGCGTGGGCAAAACCCATCAGATTGACAACGTGATTCAAACTTCGGGAGAAATCGGGATGATGAGTATGGAAGCCTGTTTGGCTTATTGGACCAAGGCGGGTGAATTGGATTTGACCACCGCCCAGCAGTATTCCTTAAGGCCGGAAGAGGTAGCCCGGTTGGTCAAGGGCAGCCCTTAAAGTTATTTCCTTATGGAAACGTATAATTACACAGCCAAGGGTAAAGATGGCCGGACGGTTAAAGGTCAAGTGGAAGCCCGGAACGAACGACATGCGGCGCAGGTGTTGAAAGAGCGTAATTACTTTGTCATTGGTCTGAAAAAACAGGGTCAGGGAAAAGTTGGCGGTTTGTCATTGAAGGGAAAACCCAGCGGCAAAGACGTAATGCAGTTTTCTCAACAATTGTCGACGATGCTCAACGCCGGCATGCCCTTGACCGATGCTCTTGCCCTGCTCCAGATGCAAAGCCGATCGGCCATGGGTAAAGTCCTGTCGGAAATTGCCCATGACGTTCAGGGTGGTTCGTCGTTTTCGGACGCCTTAAGCAAACACCCTAAAGTCTTTAGTAAAGTGTATCAAGCTTTAATTCAGGCCGGTGAAGCTTCGGGTAAATTGGATGAAGTGCTAATCCGGTTGACGGAAAATGAAGAAAAATACAATGAGTTTCGGTCGAAGACCAAGGGGGCTTTGGTTTACCCAGCGATTGTGGTTTCGGCGATGTTGATTGTGATGATGATCGTCATCGTCTTTATTATTCCGCAGCTGACGACTTTATATGAAAGCTTTGATGCCGAGCTGCCGTTTATTACCCAGGTAATGGTAGGTATTTCCAATTTTATTCGGAATTTCTGGTGGCTGTTTGGAATTGGCGCCATTGGGGGCTTTTTGGCTTTACGGTCTTATTACGCCACGCCGCCGGGACGGATGCGGGTCGATGCGATCCTGTTGAAACTACCGATTTACGGCCAGTTGAAAAATAAACTGATTATGTCCGAGTTGGCCCGAACTTTGGCGCTCTTGGTGGCAGCCGGAGTCTCGATACTGGAAGCGATGTCAATTGCCGGCGAAGCGGTGGACAACGCGGTGATTAAAAAGGCAATAACTCAATCGGCCAAGGAAGTGGAGAAAGGTTTACCCATGGCTACCACCTTCGCCAAGTATCAAGTCTTTCCCTTAGTCATGGCCCAAATGATTGCCGTAGGTGAGGAAACCGGGGAATTAGCGACAGTTTTAGACAAAGTGGCCCATTATATGTCGATGGAAGCGGAACAAACCATCAAGAATTTGACGACGGCGATCGAACCTCTTATGATGGTTTTATTGGGGGTGATGGTGGCGATTATCGCCTTTACCGTCTTTACACCTTTATACAAGATTACTACTATGTTCTAAATTACCGGCCCACTTGAGGCGAGCGTACGACGCTTCAAGTTATGAAATTGAGGAAAGGGGGTGGAACTATGAAGAAATTAATGCAGAAAGGTTTTACCCTGGTTGAGTTACTCATTGTCATCGCCGTCATCGGCATTTTAGCCGTAGCCGTCCTGGCTGCCTTGGACCCAATCGAGCAGTTGAAGAAATCGAGGGATACCGGCCGCTTGGCTGATGCGAGAGAGTTAGTTAGCGCATATCAGCGCTTTGCAGCTACATATCTATGCTTCCCGGAGGAATACGATTCTGCGAATACTCCGCCTTGTACGAATGGTGTTCAATTACCAGTGCGTGTGGATCAGAGTTATGCAGAGTTTGATGATTTAATTACAGCATCTAATGAATTAAAGCAAACATATAAAGGAAAAAGGACTATTAAAGATGGGGAAATATGGGTAATGCATAGTGCAAATGATGTACTATCTGTTTGTTTTAATCCGGAAAGTAAAAATACAAGATCGGGGGCGGTGAATCAAATATATACGGTTGATCCTTTAACTGGAGTGATTGCTGAAGCTACTGCAAATCCTGCAAACTGTAATAATCCATACATAAGCACATCACTTGATGATGGATGTACGATTTGTATTCAATAGATGAATCTTGGATGCAGGAAAAGTTGTGTGGGGGGCGGGAGACCGCCCCCTTTTGCTGGGTTAATCCCCTCCTCCATCACCTGGATGGTTTCTGGCAGGCGCAAAAAAGGACGGAGCCGGGATTGACAGATAAGGTTTGGTTAGATTATCCTGTACATATATGTACAGGATAAATGAACTGATCAAATTGGACCAGAGGTTGTACCACACCAACGATTTGGCGCTGGTCTGGCAAATCAGTAACCGGAATACTCTCTACACGACCATCAAGCGTTACGTCCAAAAAGGCATTTTGATCCCGATTTATAAGGGTTTATATGCGACGGTAGACCTTAAGACACTTGACCCTATTGAATTGGGAGTTAAAGTAATTCACGATTATACCTATTTAAGTACGGAAACGGTGTTGGCCGAAGCCGGAGTGATATTCCAGAAAGTGTTTCCATATACATTTGTGGCGGCCAAGTCTAAGAAAGTTACCGTCGGTGCTTACCAATATGTGTATCGGCAGTTGGAGGATAAGTTTTTGCATAACCGCTTGGGAGTATTAAATCAAAGCGGTTATTTTAGAGCCACACCGGAGCGGGCAGTGGCGGACTTGTTATATTTTAACCCCAAGTATTATTTGGATAATCGAGACTCGCTGAATGGGGATTTAGTTGATAAGATCCAGCGGGAGTTGGGATATTTATGATTGTCAGACCGGATGACGCGATCCATAAATCGTATTTAAATCGGATTTTAATCGAAATTTGTGATAACCCGGATTTACCCTCAGAATTGGTGTTTAAAGGCGGGACTGCTGCGGCCATGTTGGGTTATTTGGACCGGTTTTCAGTGGATTTGGATTTTGACTTGGTTGAAGGATTGCCTGCCGACAAAATTAAATTAAATCTAAACGATATATTTGCCAGTTTGGATTTAGACGTGGTGAAGGAATTTGACCGAGCCATCATGTATGAAGTGAAGTACCAAGGGGAAGGCGGGGGCAGATCCAGATTAAAAGTGAGCGTGAATACGGTGATATGTCATTCGAGCCAAGTGGGAAAGCAGTATTTAAAAGAGATTGACCGCTATTTGTTTTGCCAAACAATTGAAACGATGTTTGCGCATAAGTTAGTGGCAATATTGGACCGCTATGAAAAGTATAGGACGATTGCCGGCCGGGATATCTATGATATTCATCATTTTTACCTGAATGGATACGGTTACCATGAACCGGTGATCACCGAAAGAACCGGCGTAGAGCCTAAGGTATTTTTAGCCAAGCTGGCTGAGTTTGTGGCCAAGGAGGTAACCCAAACGGTGATCGATCAAGATTTGAATATGTTATTGCCGCCGGATAAGTTTCACCAAATTAGAAAAGTGTTGTTACCGGAAACGTTAAATTGGTTGAATCAAGAAGCAAGGAAATAACTCACGGTTTTTGGCAGACACAGAAGAGGATGAACCCGGAAGTGGGATTGTAGTATGAATGGTATTATGGTATAAATAGTGGGATATGGAAGAACCGATCGTGACGACTAATTTGCGAGTGCCGGGAAGCTTGTTAGACCAAGTAAGAGTGTTGGCGGCTGAGGAGGGTAAGAGTATCAACACTTTCATTAAGGAGGTAGTGGAGGAGAGGGCGGCCCAAAAACAATTGATCGGAAAGAAGAGCATGGAAGAAAGCAGTTCGGGGGGGAAATTGGTGGGGATGAGGCAGATATATAAATTGGCTTTGATAAAAGATAAACCAATGGGGCCATTGTCAAAAGAGGATCAGATTATTTATGGTGAGTGAGTCGATATTCGTGGATACCAGCATGTTTAAAGCCATGTTGGATCGGAGGGATGATTTTCATGGACGAGCCAAAAAAATATGGCAAGATTTGGCGATACAAAAGCGACCGACGGTAACCAATAATTTTATCTTGGATGAGACTTTCACCTTATTACGAGTGAAATGCGGTAGGAAGACGGTGGCTCAGTTTAGGGAGGAATTGGCTAATGATTTCCGTTATTGCCGAGTATACCGGGTATTAGCCGCCGATGAGGTGGGGGCATGGAATTGGTTTAATAAAGATTGGCGGAGTTTGTCATTTACCGATTGTGTCTCGTTTGCCATGATGAAGCGGATGAAAATTCAGGAAGTGACCACGTTTGATATGCATTTTAAGCGGGCAGGCTTTAGGATAGTCCAGTAACCGGGTATGATAAGGGAGTATGGAATTTCTTGTAGCGGGTGTGCTATTTGTCTTGGGGGCGATATTGGGCAGTTTTATCAATGTCCTGATTAGCCGGTCGGTTGAGGGTGAGGATTGGGTGCGGGGGCGATCGCGGTGTGATCATTGCCGCCAGCAAATAAAATGGTATGACAACCTTCCCCTCCTCTCTTATATGGTTTTAGGTGGAAAATGCCGCTCTTGCCAAGGCAAAATTGCGATTCAACATCCGATTATTGAACTGTTAACCGGTTTGATGTTGGTGTGGTGGTATGCCATTGGTTTTACCTTTTTTAGGTTGGTGGAGACTCCCCTCCTCTACATCCAGCCGGTGTTTTGGTTGGCGGTAGGGATTTTACTCTTGATAATTTTTGTGACCGATTGGCTCTACCAGATTATTCCTGATTTTGCCAATATCACTTTGGGGGTTTTGGCCGTAGTATACCGCTTGTATTTATCCCTTTCCGGGGTGATGCGGTGGCAGGATTTTTGGCTGGCGCTTTTAACCGGGGTGGTCATGGGTGGCTTACTTTATCTGATTTGGGTCTTAACCCGCGGCCGGGGGATGGGTTTGGGAGATGTCAAATTTGCCCTGGTGATGGGAGTATTATTGGGGTGGCCGCGAGCGGCAATAGCCTTATTTTTAGCCTTTTTGTTGGGGGCAGTGGTGGGTATTATTCTCCTGTTGTTAAAGTGGAAAAAACCCCGGGAACGCATTGCCTTTGGGCCGTTTTTAATTTTGGGGACGGCTTTGGCTTTAGTGTGGGGGTTTGAGATGTGGAGTTGGTATTGGGGGTGGTTGGGATAGTAAGATAAGACTGTATGCGGTTTTTGAAGTTATTTGGGAAATTGCTGGTAATGGTGGTAATTTTGGTGGTGATTGCCGGAGTAGTAGTGATCGAGGGGCAAGTGTATTGGGCGAGCCGGGCTTTGGTAAGCGATTATTATCTGACCAGACAATTGGCCGGTGGGGATATTACCAATTACGAACGGCGTTGCCGGGAGGCGGAGCAAGCCGGCTGGTCGGTGGAGAGCGAAGCGGGAGCGAAGGCGTTAAAAGGCTTTCAATTGCGTTTTATCAATCGGCAAGTATATGTTATCGAGGCGGTCTGTCGGTCGCCTTATGTTAAACCCATGGTAGTTGACCAACACCGCTTATTACTTGGGATAACCAAAGTCTTTGGGAGCGGGGTGACGTTAAGTTTGCGGGGGAACAATTTACGCCAAGGTGAAACCGTTCAAGAACCGACAGGATTAGTGGTCGTGGAAGGATTGGGTGGTCGGAACCGACAAGTGGGTTTATGGCAAGGAGAGGGAGTCAATGTCATTAAGAAGGGCGAGTTTGACCCACTTGGCCTTAAAGATGCACCAGAAACAACTTGTGAGGGGGCTTCCGGCCAATGCTGCAGCCAACAATTGACGGCTGGAATTGGACCCCGACTGGCTACCAGTGATTGTCCGGATGGGTGTTTTACCCAGTGCCAGGCTCGCCCAACGGTAGTGATTTTAGAAACCAATCCGGTGGTGGATGAGGTCAGCCGGGAGGTGACGATTTTGGGTAAAAATACTCAGGTCGAATTTGGCTATAAAATTTTGGATAGTGACGGATATATAAAGGAAGCGACATTGTTTTTCGGGGACGGCCAAAAGCAAACTGATGCCGGTATCCCCCATTTGCCGGAAGAATCCGAAGTGAATCATGAATTAGCCAAGTTAGTGGGTCATACCTATGTTTGCCGGGAATCAATTTGTACTTACCGAGTGCAACTGACGGCCACAGACGATGATGACCAGCCCCTGTCGGACAGCCGCTTGAATAGTCTGACGATTTACCAGTATACCCAGGAATAAGGGGCTGTTGATTGACGACGGAGATAAGTCTTGGCATACTGGCTGAAAGAGGAGGTTTATGAAACGAACGAGTGGTTTTACTTTGGTGGAATTATTAGTGGTGATCGGGATTATCTCGGCTTTGGTGTTATTGGGGGCGACTAATTGGGTAGCCCAGCAGCAGAAAGCTAGGGACGCCCGGCGCAAAGCGGATTTGGAGCAAATTAGGGCGGCGTTGGAGATGTACCGGTCGGCTTACAACGTTCACTCATACCCCTATGATCCAGCTGATCTAAATCAATCATATAATGAATTAGTGACAGCCATCGAAGGAGACACGAAATATATTAAAGTAATTCCAGTTGATCCGAAGAGCAAGAATCTATATAGGTACACACCCGGTGTAACCGGAAGAACCTATACTTTATCATCAAACGAGATGGAGAGGGAAACAAATCCTTATAACGTCTATAATCCATAAACTAAAACTCATGGCTGGTTTTACCATGATTGAGAGTCTGATCTCGGTGGCTTTGGTGGCGGTGGTGGTGATAACCGGGATTGCCGGGTATACCGAGTTTCAGGAAAAGCAGCAAGTGAGGACGGCGGCGAGTAGCATGGTACAAGAACTTTTGGAAGTACAAAAAAAGACCAGACAAGGTGAAACATCTGATTGTCGTTCAGGTAGGACGTTGGCTGGATATAAACTTAAATTGGAAACAAGCGAACACGGAAATGATTTGAAAATTATGGCAATTTGTAGGCAAGGTGAAACTCCGCATCAAGAGATAGCAACAACATTTGAAACAGTCAGCCAAGTTCAGATTGAGTCTATGGATCCAACTGAAGTGACTTTTACCTGGCCGGATGGAGTACCGGGTGAGGATGTCGAGATTCAGTTATTAAAGGATGACAGCCATGAGTGTGTCATCATCTCTAAGGACGGTGCCATCCGGGCGGAGGGTGGCGAGTGTTAACCCGAGTGTGTATACTGATTACTAATGCCTAGTAGGAGAAAGCCTGCCCGGCGACTTAAGGGCGGATTTACCTTGATTGAAGTGTTGGTGGTCTGCGCCATTATGGTGCTGTTGGCGGGGATGCTGATGGCCGGCTATGTCCGTTTTAACCGCAAGCGACAGGTGGAAGAAGCAGCCTTGAATTTTGCGACATTTTTGCAGGATCAACAAAAACGAGCTAATAGTGGAGATCTGGTTGAATGCAGTGTTGGTGAAAAACTTGAGGGTTATGCGGTGAGTATCACTTCGGCACCAACATCGGTGGCTGCGACTGTAGCGAATTGTTCTGGGGCGTTACCGTCAACTTATGAGTTGATTAACGACACTGAATTTGTCGAAAACATGGCGGTTAAGTTTTTACCCCTGTCACGGGGGGTTGACCTAACTAAGGGAGATACTAAGATAACTAAATACGGTTACATTTATATAGTCAATGTCGATACTAATGGTTCGATAACGGTAGCGGAGGGGCCGTGAAGATTAATAGGGCCAATGGTCAGTCGTTAATTGAGGTGGTAATTGCCGCGGCGATTATTGTCATCGGCTCGACCGTCTTGGTTTCGGCGGTAACTTCGGCCATGGCTAATAACCGCCTGAGTAAGGAAAGGATCATTGCCACCAGATTAGCCCAAGAGGGTTGGGAGTGGTTGAAAAGGCAACAGGGAGATGATTTTGATGCCTTATTTGCGACGATCGAAGATGAAGCAACAGGGCCACCACAACAATATTATTGTTTGGGGGATGAGGAAGTTTTTGATCTCAAAATTTGTGACAGTTGTGTAAATAAAAAATCACCGAGTGTTGCCTGTAGTGTATATTTTACCATCAGTGATACCAGTTACACCCGGAATGTTATGGTAAGGACCGAAGGCAGTGGGGATCAGCGTATTATCACCACTCAA
>Ga0154763_125_pt1 | contig 34372 bp, 35 predicted proteins | sample Rifle2008BG16ft_FD_105771 | JGI IMG/M metagenome (GOLD analysis project Ga0154763, IMG submission 105771) | Microgenomates group bacterium RBG_16_45_19
TAAATCCTGAATGGTTACCGTTATTTAGGGTGTATTTGGAGAAGAAAATGATAGAACAATGGCCTAAAGGATCAATCGGAGCATCACGTGACGAGAGGCTTATTGCGCGGATCGTTAAACATTTTGGTCCATGGGCTTTATCATACAGTGTGGGGGAGTTGTCAAGATTAGATACTGGCGATTTTGGTAACTCTGACCCAAGGATTCAAGTAGCTAATAAAACTTGGGGTGATAGATCAGCTGAGGGGGGAAGTGGACCGAAGAAGAATCATTAAGAATGTTGAATGTCTTTGAGGAGGAGTTGGAGGGAGGTACGGCCGTTGAAGGTATTTTCCTGAAGGGTGAAGGCGAGGTCGAGGGGGGCGATTGACTTCACCCCGGGGGAGACTAGACGCTGACGCTTCTCGCCACCCCCGGGGTGTGAGTTGCTCCCAAAGCCAAAGCCGATGGCCGAGAGGATTTGACCACCGGGGAGTTTAAACGTCAATTTGAGGTGATTGCCGGTCTTACCAACGAGGCGCCGGGAAAACGGTTGAACGCCACGGAGGGCAAAAACCGGTTCCCGGTTACCCAAGCCAAAGGGTTTTAGTGATTGGAGATCTTGAAAGAGTGCCTGGGTGATGTCTTTGAGCTCGATCAGGCAGTCAATATCAAGGTTGGGGTCAAACAGAGCCGGATCAATGGTTTGAGCAGCGGTAGCAATAATGGCTTCTTTAAATGATTGAATAGAGGCAGTTTGAATGGTGAAACCGGCAGCCATCGGATGACCGCCGGCATTAAGGAGCATCGCCTCATGAGTCCGGATCAGTTCGATAATGTTAACCCCTTTAATTGACCGAGCTGAGGCTTTGGAAATTTCTTGATGTCGGCTGACCACTATCGCCGGACGATAAAAAGTCTCAGTTAATTTGCCGGCAACCAGCCCGATAACCCCTTCGTGGAAAGAGTCAGCGGCGATAAAAATTAACGGTCCAGGTTCGGGGGTGACACTGGAGACGGCTTGATCAACCAAAGTTTGAGTTAAATCCTGCCGAGTAAGATTGGTTTGATTGAGTTGGGTTGCCAGTTGCTGAGCTCGAGCTTGATGGTGAGTGCAGAGCAGACGTAATGAATCCATGGCGTTTTCCAGACGGCCGGCGGCATTGAGACGGGGAGCAATCATAAAATTAAGATGATAAGTAGATAACTGGCTACCCGGCTCCAAGCCGGCGGTTTGTAACAGGGCTTTAAGACCAGGTCGAGTGGTTTGACTGATAGCGATTAAGCCGGATTTAACCAGACTCCGATTCACACCCACCAGCGGCATCATATCGGCCACGGTGCCAATGGTAACCAGATCCAATGTCTGAGACAGCAAAGATCCGGGATCTGTCTGAACCAGGGCTTTGACGAGGAACCAAGCGATACCCGCACCGGAAAGGCGATCGGTATGGACTAAAGCTTGATGGGGAGGTAAAGTCTTTCCCGGTTGATGATGATCAGTAATGATCAGCGGAATGCCCTGGTTAGCTAAAGATTTGGCGGCGGTATGGGCAGTAATGCCATTATCAACAGTTATGATTAATGGCTTATGGTTGATGATTGATGATTGATAAAGAGATAAAGCGTCACGAATGCCTTTAACCGAAAGGCCGTAACCGTGCCGCTTGCGCGAGGGAATAAAAGGATAAGCTTGAGCCCCTAAGGCATGCAGGGATTCCCACAAAATGGCGGTAGCACAGACCCCGTCGGCATCATAATCACCATAGATAATGACGAGTGATTGATGTTTGATGGCTGATTTGATCAAACGGACAGCCTGATGGAGATGAGATTGATTGAGGCCAGCGGCGGCAGCGTTGAGGGTAAGAGGGGAGGCGGGTTTAAGATAGTGAGTAATGGCCGACTTTGATTTAAGACCAAGACGAGTAAAAAGCTCAGACATGATTTCTTGGCGGCGGGCGGCGGCCGTGGTCGACTTAAGGGTATGGTTGATGGTCCAGTGCATAAGCTAGAATAGGGGCATGTCAGTCCGTGAAGTTAAGTTACCACAAGTGATTATTTTTGTCTTAAACGAAATGCGCCAAGCCGGTTTTGAAGCCTATATCGTCGGTGGGGCAGTGCGGGATTGCCTGATCCAACAGCCAACTCACGACTGGGATATCACCACCAACGCCACCCCGGAAAACAGCCAACAAGTCTTTAGCGGCAGTTTTTATGACAATATATACGGGACTGTGGGGTTACCCTTTGAAGCTATCAAGCAAATGATGGAAATAAAGGGCTGGCAAGTAGGTCCGACCACTCAATCAGACTTTGCCAAACAGGTAGTGGAAATTACCACCTACCGAACCGAGCATGGTTACACCGATCGACGGCGGCCGGATAAAGTTGCCTGGGGTAAAACCTTGGCGGAGGACCTATCCCGGCGGGATTTTACCATCAACGCCATGGCGATGAAGATCGAACCCCAAGAATTGCAGGGCAGGTTAGTACTGGCTAAAAAGCGAGACGAAGCTTTGGTCCAAATAGAGTTGATTGATCCTTATGGGGGTGAAGCTGATCTAGAGGCTAAATTAATCAAGGCGGTGAGGGATCCACAAGCGCGCTTTGAGGAGGATGCCTTAAGAATGTTGCGGGCAATCCGCATCGGCGCCCAATTGGGTTTCAATTTGGAGAAACAAACCTTAGAGGCAATTAGCCTCCAAGCTAATTTAATTAATCAAATGGCAATGGAGCGGATTCGGGATGAATTCTTGAAAATTTTAATATCACCGTTTCCGGCCGATGGAGTGAGACTACTGGAGGGCACCGGTTTGTTAAAAGAAATTATGCCGGAATTGTTAGCCATGCGGGGAATCAGACAAGCCGGCCACCACCGCTTTGATGTCTGGACGCATAGCCTGGAAGCCTTGAAGGCTTGCCCCAGTTCCGATCCGATTGTCAGACTGGCAACCCTACTGCACGACGTGGGTAAGCCGGTGACTTATCGGGAACAAGGTCCAAGGGGAGTGACCTTTTACGGTCATGAAGTGGCGGGAGCCCGGATGGCTAAAACTATCGGCCAGAGGTTGCGTTTATCCCGGAAGGAGATTGACCGGCTCTATATTCTCGTCAGGTGGCATATGTTTGCCTATACCCCAAATATGACCGATGCCGCCATCCGGCGTTTTATTCGACGGGTGGGTTTGGAGAACATTAACGAGATGATGCTCCTCAGAGTCGGTGACCGCGTCGGTGGTGGTTCGCGAACGACCTCTTGGCGTCTACGGGAACTCCAGCAGCGGATCGGTGAACAATTGTATGAACCGCTTAACCTGAAGGATCTTAAGGTGAACGGGACAGAGGTGATGGCGGCGCTACACCTAACCCCCGGTCCACCAGTGGGAAAAATCTTAAATCAGTTATTTGAAGAGGTATTAGAGGATCCGAGTCTAAACGAAAAAGAAAAGTTACTCAGACGAGCCAAAGAGTTGGCAGCAGCTTAACGGCGGCGTTTTTTAAAGTGAGCCAATTTGGCCGCCAGACGATCCCATTCGATGAGTAAGGGGGCAGCAATAAAGGGGCTGCTGTAGGTACCGGAAATAGTACCAATTAACAAAGCCATGACAAACCAGCGGATAGTGACCCCGCCAAAGAGGAGCAGCGATAAGAGCATAAAGATGATGGTCAGCGAGTTATTAATAGACCGGCCGATAGTTTCGGTTAAAGCTAAATTAACTAGGTGAACATAAGGCACACTCGGAAAGCGTTTGGCGCTTTCGCGAATCCGATCGTAAACCACAATAGTGTCGTGGACCGAAAAGGAAAGAATGGTTAATAAGGCAGTCACAAACAGGGTATCGACTTCAACCCCATAAAAATAACCCCAGAGCGCAAACAGGCTAATGACCACAAAAGAGTCATGAAACATAGCTAGAATCGCCGAGACACCATACTTCAAATTTTTAAAGCGGTACGCGATATAAGCGAGAATAGCTGACCCCGCCAAAAGCAGGGCGACGACGGTTTTTTGGAGCAACTCTTGGCCTAGAGTCGGGCCGATGGTCTCAAAGCGAATTTCAGTCATAGGAGCCAATTGAGCGGTGGTGGTAGCATTGACCAGCTCGGCTGAAGCGGTAGCCAAATGATAGCGGAATAAATCGGCTTGATTTTTGTTGAGCGGACTGGTCCTTAAGACCAAAGTATTCTCCTGAGTATGAACCACGGCGGCCAAAGTCACCGTCGAGGGTAGGTAGGCGGCTAATTGAGTATCAGTCAGGGGAAAAGCCGGCGGTAATTGAATTTCCAAAAGTGAACCACCAGTAAAATCGATGGCAGGTTTGAAGCCGCCAAAAAAAAGCAAGATTAAACCCGGGAGAATTACCACGGCCGAGAGCAAGTAATACCAAGTGCGGTATTTCATGAAATTGAGAGGTGGTTGCCTAGAATTTGGTGTTTTCATACGGTCTTACCCCGGTAAAAAATCCTGAGTAAAGTCCGGGTGACGACTATCCCGGTAAACAAACTGATAAGGATACCTAAACCCAAGGTTAAGGCAAAACCACGAACCATCCCAGAAGTGTTTAAGAAAGACCAATTTAAGGGATTAAACAGGATAATAGCAGTAATAAGGGTGGCGACGTTGGCATCTTTAATGCTATCCCAAGCCCGGCCAAAACCTAATTCCATGGCGGTGCGCCACGGTTTACCGGCCCGCATTTCTTCTTTGAGCCGTTCAAAAATGAGAATGTTACTATCCACGGCCATACCAACCGAAAGTAAAAAGCCGGCCAAACCCGGCAAAGTCAAAGTCACAGGAATAAACTTATACAAGGCTAAAGTGATGATACCATAAATAATTAGGGCTATATCGGCTAAAAAACCTAACCAGCCATAATAAAGAATCATAAAGAGCATGACCATTTCCAAACCGATCAAGCCGGCTCTAAGGCTCTTTTGGACTGATTCACGGCCTAAAGAGGCACCGATATTTTTCTGCTCGACGATGGCAATTGGGACCGGTAAGGCGCCGGCATTAAGCTGGATGCTCAGGTTTTTGGCCTGATCAAGCGTAAATTGGCCGGTGATAACAGCGTTGCCTTGAGTGATGGCCTGGTTAACCGTGGGAATGGTCACCGGTAAATTATCTAAAAAGATAGCTAAAGGGCGATTAACATTTCGGGAAGTTAAATCGCCAAATAATTGCTGACCAGTGTCATCAAAGCTGATGGTTACCTCCGGAGCACCAGTTTGACCGTACTGAACCGAAGCCTTTTTCAGATTTTTGCCAGTTAAACCCGTCAGGATAAATTGATCCAGGCTGGCAGCGTCAGTAGCCTCGGGGGGTAGTTCCCGAAAATCAAGTTGAGCGGTCTGGCCAATAATATCCAGGGCTTGATTAATATTAGTAATGCCGGCTAATTCGACAATCAAGCGATAATCATCTCCCACCTGAGCGGTTTGGATTAAGGGTTCGGCGACGCCAAATAAATCGACCCGGCGAGCGATAATGCTCCGGGCGGATTCCAAGGCATCAGCCTGATCAGCCGCGGCAATTTGACTCATGTCGGTCTGAAGGACAACATGGGTACCACCCTGAAGATCCAGGCCTTGCTTGAGATTAAAATCTTTTTGAAAAGTATGACCGCCAAAGGTGAAATTAATCACCGGCCGAGTCAGGGTGGTATCAAGGTGGAGCGGGCCATAAGTAAACTTCAAGGGTAAAGAGGCGGGTAAATCAATGACCGTGGCAATGACCGTTAAAGCCAATATCAAGATGAGTAGACGATGGGACCTCATAGACAATGAAAAACAGGTGCTAGTATACGGGGAAAGAATCAGTTAAACCAGAGGCAACTGTCTCATGTTTAGAAAAGTATAAGTAATCTTCCCGGTTTTCAATGACAGGTTAACGTTGACTTTGTCTTTGGGCTTGACGCCGACTTGCCGGACAAAAGGAGCCGGAATAACGACGGCTAAAGAATGACCAGAGCGGATGACTGATTCGGTTAAAGTGGCGGTGGTCATACGCTGGGCTCTTCCTTGGTGGTCCGATCGACCAAACCCTCTTCATCGCCGATAATCATAATCCGACTTTTAGAAAGGATGGCTAAAAGAAACGGGTCTCGGCGGCTTTTCCGGAACATAAATTCCGCCTCGGTCATAACGGTGTAATTAATCTCGGTTTTTAAACGGGTTTGTTCCTTTAAGACAATTAGATTTAGTTCAGGCATGACGACGTCGCCGACCAAGAGGAGATCAACTTCGTCGCTCAACCGATCTTTACGCCTCACGAATTTTCCGGAAAGCAGAGCAAACTTAACCTTGCCTAGTTTTTTCCGATTTTCGCGTAGGTTTAAACCGACACCGGTAGATTTGGCGACCAAACTTAACAAATCTTCATAGAAATCGTAGGACTGGTTGATGAAGTAGTAGAGACGATTACCCCGCTTTTCTTTTTTAATCAAACCGCATTTGTCCATCCGGTCTAATTCTCGTCTGACCGCATTAATTTCCTCATCGGCTATACGAGTTAGCTGACGGACATACAACATTTCCTGGGGATTGTCATAAAAGATTTTCAATAATTTGACCCGGACGCGAGAGATGATGAAGTCCTTCAACTGCGCCATAAGAAAACCTCCCGGCAGGTTGAATATGCAAATTTCATTTATTGTACAACAAAAGTATACTCAATCGAAGAGTGAAATTAGACTTATGAAGCAGTTAAAGTCTAGAGATTGAGGTTAATAGGCCACCGGAGTATTAAGACCGACAACGGCCAGCCAAATCCGACCCGGATTAAAAGCTACCGGTTCACCCTTTTTAGTGGTAATAACCATCCGGCTTAAACGATCTTTTTTGGACCATTTGGCTTCAATGGCTTGGCCGTCTTGAAAGACGAGGGCTTCACCCTGACCGGCGGTGGCATAAAGGCTGTGTTTTAATTCATCGATGGAGGACAATTCTTTGGTAACAATGATAACCACATTTTTCGCCGTCAATGGTTCACCGGTATCTAAGTCCAAATGAGGTTCACCACCGGTGGAACGTTTATAAAGATTAGCGGCGGCATCATAATCCCAGCGAGCGTCAAACTGCTTATAACCCGACCAGAAGTCATGGCTGATGGTGGCTACGGTACCCCGCTGGTCGACGGTGGCTTCGGTTTTAAATTTAAAGGGAACAAAATTTTCAGTCCAATCAACTCCCTTTGGATCTAAGTTAGTCCAACCGCGATCAGCACCAACTTGATAGAGGCGATTCAAGCGGGCTTCGACGCTATGTTCCGTGGCGACCGGTTTGCCGGTGCGGGTTTCGTTGCGAATATAGGTGGGGGCGCCAATGGAAAACTGATCTAAATCGTTGCCTTTGGCATAACGCCAACCATATTGACCGAGTTGTTCAATGGCCTGAGCCCGTTTATCGGTTTTGCAGGGGCCAAAGTGACCGCTAGGTAATTTATCGGCGCTGCAATTGGCACCGCCGACGTGGGCAAATAAGGGGGTCGCCCCATACTCTGAAACCCAATCAATAAAGTAAGTCCGCACCGATCTAACCGGAGCCACCACCACATCCGAACGGGCGGCATCACAAAGATAGATGGGCATAAAACGAGTCACCCCACCTTCGGCCACGGCTTCATAAACAATATCTGAACGATTGAGACCGGAATGGGGCCGAGCATCGGGACTGTTTTCCACCATAACAGCCAAAGGCCGACGTTTTTCCCAAATTTCCCGTTCTTTGACGGTATACAGGATTCCGTTTAACGGACAAGCCTCTGTCCGAGGGGCCGCCGGGTCAATCACTAAGCTGCCGTCATTGCCGGTAGTGACCTGGTTGGTGGTGGAGGTGACTGCCTGACTGGAAAAATAGGCGTAACTAGCCGCGGCACTAACGAAATATAGGAGGCAGGCACCCAAGAGCAGGCGTTTTTGGGTCATAAGTTTAAGCTTTCTTTGGCGTTTTCTTTTTTACGGCTAAATCAACGGCTTCGCGCTCTTCTTTAGCAAATTCATAACCGGCTGGTTGGCCGCTTTTAACGGCTTTAGCATAGATGCGAGTTTGTTCCCGGCTATGAAGCGACGTAATGACAATACCATTATTATTTTTGTCAAGCAAGCAGAGGCAGAAACTTTGATCACCGCCGGTGTCGGCAAATGGGTTATAGCGGAGAAAACCCAATTTTTGGAAATGAGAATAATTCTCCAATTTAATGGTTTTAAGATCACGATTAAGACTGTCAATTTCAGAGCCGACTTGAGTAAATGAACGAACCAGGTTGGCTAAGAGGCTTTTTAAGTCTTTTTTAGTAACACCGGCAGTAAATTGGACAAAAAAATGTTTCAATAAGAAAAGGTAAACGGTTAGCCAGATCAGCCAGACACCCAGGAAACCCAATATAATTAAAATAAGATAGAATTGATTATCTGAGCTCATATTTGGTTTAGACGCTTATGGTATTATACCTTCATGGCAAAGAGAAGAACTCGGAAAGATAAAGTTCAAGCCAGGCATAGCCTCAGTTATACCTGGCAGCAGACGACTCCGTTGGAACCTCAAGTCTATGATAACCGATTAAAGCCGACCCAGCTACCGCAAACCGCGACTCGGTTAATCCAACAAGATTTGGGTAAAAGTCTTCTAATCGCCCTACTGATTATCCTAATAGAAATGGCTATTTTTTGGGTTGACCAACGATGATTTTTTACTGTCCTAATTGCCAGCAAGAAGTGGAGGCTATGGTCCGAGAAACGTTAACGACCAAGAATCAGCGTCTGGCTTATAAAGCCAATTGCCCCCGGTGCGGTCAAGACTTATCCGAATTTATGCCACCAACGACCGCGACAACTCCCCCAGCCAAAGGTGAAACCTAAAAATGTATAAACCCGACCGCTTCATATTGCAAAAATATGCTGATCTACTGGTGAATTTTGCCTTAAACTCCGGCCGGGGGGTCAAACCGGGTGAGGTAGTCCAAGTCCTGGTACCCGATGTGGCCAAACCATTCTATGGCGCTTTACAGCGATCAATTCTTCAAGCCAAGGCCATGCCACTCATGCGCCTCTTAGCCACCGGTTTTGAACGAGACTACTTTAATTTAGCCAATCAAGAGCAACTCAAATTTTTTCCCAAAGCTTACCTTAAAGCACGAGTTAAATTGCTGGATCATACCATCAGCATTTTGGCTGACAAGGATCTGAAGGCTTTAAGACGGGTACCGCCGGCAAAAATCATGACCCATGCCGAAGCCCAGAAGCCTTACCGCATCTGGTTATTCGACAAGGAGTACGAGGGTAAATTTACCTGGACAGTTGCCCTTTACGGGACACCGGCTATGGCTAAAGAAGCTAATTTAAGTTTAACTGATTATTGGCAAGAAATTATTCGAGCTTGCTATTTAGACGATGAGCAGCCGGTGAAGCAATGGCAGCGGCTAGAGACCGAGATCAAGCGGCTAACCCGCCGGCTGAATCAATTAGAGATTGAAACGATCAAAATTACTGGTGAGGGGGTCAATTTGACCATCAGTCTAGGCCAACAACGTCGCTTTATTGGTGGCGGTGGCCGGAACATCCCTAGTTATGAAATTTTCACCAGCCCGGATTGGCGGGGGACCGAGGGCGAGATCAGCTTTAATCAACCCCTGTACCGCTATGGTAACCTGATTCAAGGAATTACTTTATATTTTCACCAAGGCAAAGTGGTCAAAGCCACGGCTAAACAAGGTCAAAATTTGCTGAGGGAAATGCTGAAAAGGCCGAATGCTAATAAAATTGGCGAGTTCAGCTTGACGGATAAGCGCTTTTCCCGTATCCGCCACTTCATGGCTAATACTTTATTCGATGAAAATATCGGCGGCAGTCAGGGTAATAGCCATATTGCGTTGGGTATGTCTTACAAAGACGCGTTTGCCGGCAATCCCAAGCAGTTAGGAACGAAACTAGCAAAAAGCTTGGGTTTTGTGGATTCGGGTGAACATTGTGATATAGTCAGCACCAATAAACGCCAAGTCGATGTCCGCTTGGTTAAGGGTCGATGGTTGACCATTTACGCGGACGGTTCTTTCTTGATTTGACGATAACCTAGCTGATTAAGTATCCTTAGAGTATGCGGCAGGTATTGCAGGTGCTGGCTTTGAGTTTATTACTGATCGGACTGTATTATGTTTATCACCGGACGCCAGTGGTAAGGGATTACTATCTTTGTTATGACCGGGCTTACCAAGTTTACGACGAAAAAGGGATGATTATCCGTCGGGCTAACTTAGGTGATGCAGCCATCTGTCTGGAGCGAAAGGCGATAATCCTTCAAGGTTTAGAGTGTATGACGGTGATAGACCAGGAAAATCCGATGGGATTAAAAGAGCGACAACGGCTGCAAACTTTAGCCCGGTCAATGCTCTGGGGACCAAAGGATATCACCCAAATGGTCAAGGAACACAACCAAAAATGTACTGCCCTAAAGACCATGATTAAGTTTGACCCCAGATTAAAGGTGTGGTTTTAAAATTTATGTGGTATGGAGCCCATGTCTCAATTGCCGGCGGAATTGATCAAGGAATACGTCGAGGCGAAGACTTAGGCTGTACGGCCATCCAAACATTTGGCGGGTCACCGCGAACCATTAATTTCACCCCAATCGCCCCGACCGTCGTTGCCCACTATCAGCAACTAAAAACCAAAAGTCGGATCAAAGTCCATATCCTTCATGGTGTCTATCTCATCAACTTGGCCAGCGAGAAAGCCGAATACTTGCAAGCCTGTGTGGCTAACCTGATTTGCTACCAAAAGTTAGCTTATGATCTGGGCGCTTTAGGAACCGTGTTTCATGTCGGCAGTCATAAAGGTTTAGGTTTTGAAGCAGTCGCCGATCAAGTCGGTGCAGCTTTAACCCAAGTGATTAAAGCCTCACCCCCAGACGTGGACTTAATCCTGGAAAATACCGCCGGTCAAAACGGAGCCATCGGAGCAGCTTATTCAGAATTAGCCTCTTTGAGAGATAGAGTTGAGAGACAAGGAGCGGCGGGACACCGCTTAGCCATTGGCTTAGACACCCAACATGCCTTTGGGGCCGGTTATGATTTAAGAAAAATGGCCGAAGTGGAGCGGTTAGTGAATGATATTGATCAAACTTGGGGCCTGGAAGCTCTTAAAGTCATCCACGTTAATGATTCGCAAGTTGGCTGTGGCACCAAGAAAGACCGTCACGCTAACCTTGGTCAAGGGGAAATCGGTTTAGCTAGTTTAGGGCAGACCATCAACCATCCTAAGTTACAGAGTAAGCCTTTGATCTTGGAAGTACCCGGAGATGATCATAGCGGTCCCAGACGAGAAGATGTGGCTAACTTAAAACAATTATTGAGCAATAAAGATGAAAACATGGAGTAAAAGCAAACGCCTGAAAGTGACGGCAGCGGCCAGTCTAATCATTCTGATCGCGGCAGTGGCTAGCGGCAGTCTGCTTTATGGAATCAGTCGAACCTTAAACTTAACCGAAAGCCGCTCCTTAAAAGCGTTAAGCTTAAAGTATGCTCAGAGTGACCCGGAACTGATGGTGGTTTACCTTCAAGATCAACAACAAGCTCATTGCACCGCTCAAACTTTAGGTTTGACCATGACTTATCTAGCCCCGCTTAAATTATGGGAAAATAGCCAAATCGGTGAGTGTCAATTTGGCTTAACGAGCTATCGGGGTCAGCCTCCCCGAGTTTATTTATCTAAAAAAGAGACAGCCAAAAGCTTACTAATTGAGCAGCTGACCCTAAGCCTGAAAAGTCCGGAGACAAATAGTTTAGCCCATGACCAGTTTGAGGTGACCAGCATTTGGGGGGAACGGGATGGCCGGCCATACCAAGCTTACGTCTTAGCAAGTACCACCGAACAAGCTTATTTAGTGGAATATTATCCGGCTGATCCGGCCGGATTGACTGCGGTCAAAGAGTTGGTTAAAAGCCTGAGGTCCCGGAATTAAGTTGTTGTTGATAGCCGGTGACGGCAGTTTCCAGACGATTAAGGGATTGATTGATAGTATCCAGATTTTGGGGTCCGGTGGTCGGGCTGAAGAGACCCAAAGGGTGAGCCAGAAAAAACCAGTAATATAAACCAATTAGGAGCATAAAACCGAGAAGGAGAGCCAAGAGACGCATAGACAATCAACTAGGGTTGATTAGGCAGGCAAAGAATATTAGATATGGTGATCGGCCGGTTTAGATAATAATCGTTACAGCTAAACGGCGGGGCAGTCATATAGCCAGGCAACGGAGTGGGAGTTAAGGGATTGGGCGGTAGAGTGGGGGTGATGCCTGGTAAGTAAGAGGTAGTGGGGGTGGGACTAGCACCGGGAGGGGCGGTGGGGACAATGGTAGTCGGTTGAGGGATAGGGGTGGGGGCAAAGGTATCGTTACCGAGATCCTCAAGATTATCAAGGATATCATCCAGATCTGAATCGCCCGAACCACCGCCAGTAATGGTGTAAGTATAAGTGCCCATATTGGTTTCAACGATCAGGGTGTAATTGCCTCGACCACGAAGATTTAGCTGCCATAATTTCATGTTTTTGGCGATATCATCAAGCAAACTATTGACCCGACCAAAGCCCTGGAGGCCGGATTTTATTAGGTTCATATCGGCATCGTAGAGATTGACCGTACCATCAGCGAGGATTTCCAAATACTCCAGACCATTGGGACCCAGGCGTTTAAGCAGCACCCGTTTGACCTGATGTTGGGTGGGGGTAGTCGGGGGAGTGTAGCGCAACTCTTGGTTGAGTAGCATTTGCTGACGGGCTCGATAGGCAAAACCGTAGGCCAGTAAACCAATCACCACCAGGCAAGCCAAAAAAATGAGACCGACGACCAACAGGCTCTTGGGAGTCAAGCCGAGTCTTATTTTCGGGGCAGGCATACTCTTACTCTAACAGGAATTTTTTTCGTTGGTAAGGGATAAGCCAAACAGCAAAAACCCCCCTTCTCTATTTTTCAAGAAGGAGAGTTATGCTCTAACGCTCTTTGGCGTCAACGTTGAACCATGATGGTTTGGCCAGGATTAAGCTCGGAAGCGGCCGTAGCCACCAGGCGATTGTTGGCATCAATATGCAAGAAGTAAAGGGTGTTGGCTTGGGATGAAGTCGGACCCGGATCTTCGGGAATAGCGGGCATATAAGTGGGGACTAGATCGGAGGCCAAGTCAAGTCCGGCGGTACCGGCATCAGTGGGGACGGTGGTAATCTTAGGATTACCGCTAATATCCTCAGGGAAATTACCTTCGTGTTCAGTGCTGTACTGATAGAGCGAATTAGTAACGGCGTATAAGTCGGCACGCCGTTGAGTATCACGAGCGGAGGCAAATTGACGACTGGGATTGACAGCCACCAAGACCACTGCAATTAAAATACCCAAAATACCGATAACGACTAAGAGTTCAATCAGTGTGAAACCTTTTTGCCAGGCGGGCACAAGTTTCCTTATGGACATATGGGTTTCACCCCCCTTCATTTGCCATCACTATCAGGGAAATAATCTTATATCCAGATGGCAGTACTTTAACTATAGCGAGGTCAAGAAGCTCCTGTCAATCTGAGTTTGTCTGATTGTTAACCAGGTTTAAGGCGTCGATAATCGTAGTCTCGGCGGGAGTCGAGGACGGCGGTAAGGTTTGAGGCTGGCGGCTGAGTAACCAAGCGACGCGACCAAGGTGAAGCAGAGTCAGACTCAGTAAACCCACCCCAATCACCGTAATGAGGAGATTTAGAGAGAATTTACGGGTTAAAGGTATCAGCCACATAAAGCCTGACAGTGAGCATCACTTCAGCCAAGTCAGTTTGCCCAGGTGAGGTGATCAACTCCAAATTAGTAATTTCTAATATATACGGTAGACGCTCGAACTGCCGTAAGAAAATAATAGCATTCATGGGGGTGGTCGTCAGTTTGATAGTCAAGGGAATGACTTGACGGTTAGCCACTATAACCGGTTTAGAGGCACCCAATTTAACCACGCCTTGGGGATCGACGGCCGAGACTACTTGCTCGATATCTTGAAGGACGTAGACAAAATCATCTTCGGTGGGAAAAACATAATCCAAAGCCGCTAAATCCGCCTGGTGGTTTAAAGCAAAATCCTGAAGCGATTGGCTACCCTCAGTGACCTGAGATAAATTCACCAACTCCTGCCGGGTCAGGGCGATTTTCTTGACTTGTTGATTGGTTAAGATAATTAACAAGCCAAGGATAACCGCGGTCAGGCCTAAAGCAGCGAAACTGATTAAGATAAAGATTTGGGCTAAATGGTGGTGATGGCGGGTTTTGGCTTCGACGGGTAGACTCATAAACTTGAAACTAATTTGAGGTTTAAACTAAAAGTAACATTATCTATCGCTTCCAGAGCGGACAGTGGTAAACCAACCTGATCGATACCGGCCAACTGTTCCAGAGCGGTCTTATATTCGATTAAATCGGCCCGGGTTTGGGCGAGGCCGGTGAGAGTCAGGGTGTGGGAAGCGACGTCATAAGTGATATGGTGGAGCTGAATCGAGGGCGGCACAGTCCGGTAAAGTTCATCTAGAAGACTTTCAGGGCTGGTTTTTAAGGGAAATAAATTCAGATACTGGTGCGCATTTTGATTAATCTCGGCTAAATTTAAGCCCGCTAAATTGGGTTGACTGGCATTGGTTTGCAGGGCAGCGATTTGCCGGTTGATCGTCGTACCATAGACAACGGTGGCCAGCCACAAGACTGCGCACAGAACCAGACTGGGTAAAGCCAGCATCAGACCAGTAGTCAGACCGTGCTTGGCTTCGGCTTGCTTTAACTGAGCCACATATAAAGCTTGGAGTTCGGTGGGGAGTAAATTTATCGAGCGGTCATCAGGCGGCGGCAAGACATAAGTTTTGGCCGCAATGTAGGCTAAATGTAAAGCCGAGGTGACACCGGGGACAGTAAACAAGGTCAACGGCAGGCGAATAAATTGGGCTAAGTAGGTGACCATTTGGGGAGAAGCTTTTTCCCCAGTCAGATAAACCCGGACAGTTTGGTTGGCGCCACCTTTCTGTAAATATTTTTGGACCATGGCGGTAATGGATTGAGAGATCAGGGTCATGAGCGAAGGTAAATTGGTGGCTGGAGTCAGATTAAAAGTACTCGTGGTCAGGGAAGTACCCCGGTAAACCAGAGTGACGCAGGCATTATTGGTTTCCAGTTCCAAAATTATCGCCTCCTCAGCTGGTTGAGTGGTAAGCATGCGACTGATCGCCGAAGCTGAGGGTTCGAAACTGATGGGATAAAGACCGGCGTGTTCCAGACAAAGGCGCAGGTGGTCGAGTAGATTCTTGGGGACAGCCGTAACCAAGACCAGGGTGTAAGTGGTAGTTAACTCTAGCAGTTTCCAATCGACATAAATATCTTCTTTAGGAAAGGGGAAAATCTTATCTATTTGCCAATTAACGGCTTCGGCGATTTCGTGTTTCATCAATTTGGGCAAGCGATACTGGCGGGAAAAGGCGTATTTTTCCGGGAAGCAAACAGCGACATAGGCTGAAGTGAAGCCGGCTTCGGTTTTAAGGCGCTGAAAGGCTTGAATTAAAGCCTGAGGATTGGTGATATCACTCTCTAAAATCGGCTGGGGGAAAATAATTTCGGCGGAACGGTTAATGGCGCCAGTCGAGGTCAAGGAGACCCCACGCACGGCGTTAGCGTGAATGGAGATACCGGCATGAACTTTTTTAGTAAAGGGTGAGTGACCTGATACCATAAAGACAAGCCCGACAGGAGCGGGTTACCTTAAAGTGATCTAGTTTCCATGCTACCATCTAGCGCTGCAGCTGCAAATTACCAACCACGGAATAGAGCGGAGCAATAATCATGAGAATCATGGCCCCGACACCGATGCCGACAACTAACATGACCAAGGGTTCGATCATCTGAGTGGTTTTTTTGACGGCTTCTTCGACTTCTTCCTCATAGAAAGAGGCCAAATCGCCCAAGGAGGTATCTAAGGTCCCCGATTTTTCACCGGCATTGATCATTTGGATCAGCAAAGCCGGAAAAACATGATTCTGACTAAAGGCGGCCGCTACGGCTTTACCCTTCATCACCGCCGGGGGGACAGTCTCAGCCAAAATGCGGAAACGGGGGTGGTTTAAGGAAGACAGGGAAATACTGAGGGCATCACCGATGGGAACGGCCGAGGCAACCAAAGTGGAAAAAATACGGCAAAACCGAGCAATATCTATTTGTTGCAGCAAGCGGCTGACGATGGGCACAGGGGAAATCAATTTAAGGATCAGGTGTTTGCCGGTGGTGGTCCGTAAAAATAGAAATAGACCGACCATGGCAATGATAATAAACGCGATAAGTTGATAACGAAAACGGGCAGTGATAACGGCCACGGTGAATAAAGCTCGGGTAAAGGGCGGTAAGGGAATGGTCATATTTAGGAAGACCCGGCCAATTTGGGGGAGGACAAAAAAGAACATTAAGAAACCGATACCGACCATAGCTAAAAATATAATTGATGGATATACCATGGCGGATTTAATTTTCTGAGTAAGAGAATAATCCGCTCGAAGTTGCTGTTCTAAATATTTGAACGATTCACCTAATGTACCCGATACTTCACCGGTTTTAACTAAGGTTAGAAAAAATTTATCAAAAGTTTTGGGATAGCTATTTAAAGCATGATTTAAAGGTTGACCGCGCTCTAAGCCATAAATAAGATCATCAATAATTTGTTTTAACAGGGGATTGCTACTTTCATTTTTTAAAGCGGGCAAGCCTTCGGTTAAAGGTAAGCCGGCAGTGATCATGGTAGTCATGTAACGGCAGAAGGAAATTTTATCAATCGGTGCCAAGGAACCGGAAACTTTACCTTTACGGCTTTGGGATTTAATGGTTAAGGGATTAAAGCCTTCTTTTTTAAGAACCACTGCCGCTTCCTCGGCGGTGGGAGCGGTTAGAGTGCCTTTGGTAACTTGGCCTTTGGCATTGGTGGCTTTGTAAGCAAAGAGCGGCATAGATCATTCGCTGGTGATCCGAGCGACTTCTTGAATGGTAGTCAAACCGGCGCTGACTTTATAGAGTCCGTCAACGACCAAAGTGTGCATACCCTCTTTGACGGCAAGGTCGTTGATTTTATCTTCGGCAACATGTTGAATAATCAGTTCGCGCATTGACTTAGACACTTCCAGAATTTCATAAATGCCGATGCGTCCTTTGTAACCGCTAAAACCACATTCCTTACAGCCTTCACCGGTAAAAAAGTCGGTGACCTGATAATCACCGGCCAACCGATTAATAAAAGCCAACATATCTTGGGACGGTTCAATCTTATGAATACAGTTGGTGCAGATTTTACGCACCAACCGCTGGGCGATGATCAGGTTTACAGTGGAAGCTAATAAGAAACCCTCGGCGCCCATATCCAAAAAACGGGGAATGGCCCCGGCGGCCGAGTTGGTATGCAGGGTTGACAGGACTAAATGGCCGGTTAAGGCGGAATGGATGGCGATTTCGGCGGTTTCGGTATCCCGGATTTCGCCGATCATAATAATATCCGGGTCATGACGTAAAAGCGACCGTAAGCCTTTGGCAAAAGTCAGACCAGCTTGGGGATTGACTTGAGTTTGATTAATCCGATTAATGGAATATTCGATCGGGTCTTCGATGGTACAGATGTTGACTGTCGGGGTATTGAGAATATTGAGCACACTGTAAAGAGTGGTAGTTTTACCGGAGCCGGTGGGACCGGTGGCCAAGATCATGCCATGAGGTTTGGTGATATTTTGCTGAATTAAGTGTAAATTGTCGGCGGTTAAACCAAGTTCTTCGAGACTCAAGGGTCGGCTACTTTCGGCGAGTAAACGCATGACGACGTTTTCGCCAAAAAAGGCCGGCAGAATCGAGACGCGCAAGGAAACATAGTTTTCATAAATTTTAAACTTAAAGCGGCCATCTTGAGGCACCCGGTGTTCATCGATTTTTAAGGAGGCTAAGATTTTGATCCGGGCAATCAAGGCAGGCTGGATCTCCTTGGGTAAAGTGGCGATGTCCCGCAAGACGCCGTCAATGCGGAAGCGGATGACTAAGGCCGTTTCGAAGATATTGAGGTGGATATCCGAAGCCCCCTCAGCGCTAGCGTATTCCAAAATGGTATCGAGGATCTTGATCACCGGCAGGTCGGCGGCAATTTCTTCCACCGATTTGGCTTCTAACTTGGCCTTACGGACATTTTCGGAAATGATATCCTGAAAAATATTACGAATATTGCGCTTGTACTGGCCGATAGTTTTTTGGAAATCGCCGGGAGTTAAGTAATACGGAATGACATTGAGGTTGGTTTTCCGTTTGACAAATTCGATGGCCTCGAAATCTTGAGGATTCTCAATGCCCAAGTGCAAACCGGCAGCATCTTGAGCAAAAGGGATAACATGGAATTGAAGAGCGGCTTGTTCAGGGATGAGTTGGAGGATTTCTAAGGGAATGACTTTGGTTCTTAAAGTGGCAAATTTAACCCCGTAATGTTCGGCGATTAATTTACCCAGAGCATCTTCACTGATGATGCCGCGAAAAACTAAAATGTCAGTGACTGGTTGATTAAGATCTTGGGCTGTTTTTAAAGCGGTGTCAAAATCCGCTTGGGTGACAAAGCCAGATTTAATCAAAATGTCTTTGAGGTGATCGGGCAGGAGCATAGATTTTGATTGGCTTAAGCTGGAGGCTGAGGTAGATTGGCGGGAGTGATCAAGTTAAGTTCGTTTTGAATGATCCGGACTAATTGAGTGGGGGAAGTGTCGATTTTATTTAAAAAAGTCTTGACTCCCAAAGAATTTAGGCGGTTAATTTGCTCTTGATTAGCGACTGAGGAAAAAACCAAGACTTTAATCTGAGAGTAAAGGGTGTGCCGTTTTAAGGTTTCTAAAAAAGCAAAACCGTTGATTTTAGGCATTAATAAATCAAGGATAATAATGTCAGGTTTAAACTGGGCTACCTGGCGTAAACCTTCCTCGCCATTGGCGGCCACGGCCACCTGGTGATGATCAGCCGTCAGCCGGGTACTATAAAGTTTTAACAAAACAGTATCGTCGTCAATAAGTAAGACACGAGCCATAGTTTAAGGTCTATTATAGCGGCTCCATCTTTAAGGAGAAAGGCGATCAATGAAAAGTCCAATTAAGAGGAGACTACCTAAAGCAAAACAATACCAGGCAAAATAGTGGAGACGACCGTGAAGCACTAGTTTTTCGAGCAGCCTTAAACTGAAAATGGCAGTGAAAAAAGCCGTGACTAAGCCTAAAGTTACCGGTAGCCAAGGCAGGGGTGGGAGCGAGGCACTGACATAAAGCTGATAAAGATTAGCGCCAATGATGGCCGGAATCGAGATAATAAAAGCGAAAGCCACAGCCGTTTTTCGTGTTAATCCGACTTTTAAACCGGCGTAAATGGTAGCCCCGGAACGAGAAATTGCCGGTATGATGGCAACGGCTTGAAAAAAGCCGATGAACCAGGCTTGACGGGGGTTGATTTGAGTCATTGATGTCTGCCCTGAAGGTAAGCGATCGGCCCATAAATTGAGCCAACCGGTAAACAAAAAGCCTAAACCGAGGAGGAGCAGCGAAGACATTAAGAAAGTAAACAGCGGCCCGAGGAGGAGGCCAGCCAGGACGGCCGGGACAGTCGCCAGAGCGACCAACCACAGGGTCTTAAACTTCAAAACCAAGAGCTGAGCCCGAAAGTAATAGACTACCGCTAAGAGAGTAGCGCCATGGAGGAGAACATCATAAAGAACCGGTGGTTCGCTAAAATTTAATAAAGACTGAAATAAGGCCAGGTGGCCGGAACTAGATACGGGTAAAAACTCAGTCAGACCTTGGATCAGGCCGAGAAGGACCGCACTGAAACTGGTCATGCTGATTTTTTCTTAGGCAGTGGTTTGAGACTAACCTGGTGGTACCAGCGGTTCAACACCTGAGCCACCAAGTCTTTGGCACCTAAGCCGAAGGCCAAACCTAAGGCAAGCACGATCAGCGCCACAAAACCACTAAAGAGAATGAGAATATATTCTTTAGCAATGCCTAATTCACCGACAGCAATGATGAGAGCGAAAATGACGATGGTATAGCTCGCGACTTTGCCGGCCAAACGGGCACTGGATAGGTCAATCGGAGCCAAAACGTTTTTAACCAACTGTTCGATAAAGCCAGCCGCAAAAAAGCCAATGAGAAAAATGATTAAGGCGGAGAGGAGGTTGGGGAGATAATTCAAGAGGTTTTTTAAGAGTTCGGCGATGTCATCTAAACCAAAAATATCTAAAGCACTGATCAAAAAGAGATAGAGGATAAGCCAGCGAGAGACTTCACCGGCCAAGGCTTCCAGTTTGGGTTCCAAATGAGAGGCCTGATAAAATTTTCCGAGCGAAGTCGTGCCCAGAACTTCCCCGAGACGCAGCGACTTAATCCCCCGGACGATTAAGATTTTAGCCCATTTAGCCAAGATTATCCCCAATCCCAAAACAATAAAACCTAAAATTAATTGGGGTAAAAATTGAATTAGAGCATCGAGTAAATTAACCAAGCCAGTGGCCAAAGCGGTAGATAACGAAGGGGCGGTTGTTTCCATTGATTCCTCCTCATAAACATATTACTAAGCCAGACAGCTAAATGCAAGAAAAGACTGGATTAGGTCGGGTATATAATAGGGGCGAGTTTGGAGACAGGATGATTGCTCCGGTGTTACACCGGAGAGGAAAGTCCAGACAGCTGAAAGCAGGGTGGTCCGGTGTCACACCGGACGCGGGTAACCCCGGGGTGAAACCCGGGATCAACCGCCAGTTAGAGCAACAGAGACGAGCCCCGGTGTCACACCGGGGGTGAAACGGGCAATCCTCCCCGCTGCAACCCAAATTCAGACCGTTATCAGGATGCTTTCCCGAGGCCTGAGGTTGGGGCGTGAGATAGATAATCATCTAGAACAGAATCTGGCTTACTCGTCTCCAAACTCGCTTTAAAAAGTTTTAGGCAGGCGGAGCAGACGCATTTCCTTAACAATAACTTTAACGGTAATAAAGAAGGGAACGGCAATTAAGGCACCGATAAAGCCGAATAGCCTTAAGCCGATGATCATAATGAGAATGGTGATTAAGGGATGAATGCCGGCGGCTTTTTTCATAACTCTGGGGACAATGACGGTGTTTTCCAGTTGTTGGATGACAATATAAGCACCGCCGACCAGAATTAGATAAAGAAATGAACCTTGGGTATAGGCCAGAATTAAAGCCGGAACGGCCGCCAAAGTGGGACCGATATTGGGAATGATTTCTAAAAAACCGGCCAAGATAGCCAACGGTAAGGCGTAAGGTAAACCCAGGATGGTTAGCGCCAAGTAGGTGAGAGAGCCAATAATGAGCATTAAGGTTAACTCCCCGCGGACCCAACCGCCAATCTGATGCTCTAAGTTGTTGACGAAGGCTTCAATGGCCGCTTCGTCGTGAGATCGACCGAAAAGAAGGATTAAATGCCGATGCAGGTGAGGTCGTTCCATTAAAAGGTAGAAAGTAACGACGCTGAAGGTAAGGGTAATGACAATGACCGAGAACGCAGAGGAAACGGCCTCAACTAATTTAGGCAAACCCTTAAGCTGATTAATGATCACCTCAAGATCTTGGAGGTTGTATTCTAAGTTGAGGAAGGACGTCCTGAGCCCGTCCGGGACGGCCAGATGGTTGACTAAAATGGATAATTCCCGAACAAAGGGAGGTAAGAGGGCGGCGAATAAAAAGATCAGACTAATAATGATCACCCCAAAAATGAGGCTAATTGCCAGGGAGCGGTTCAGGCCACGTTGTTCCAATTTGACGACAAAAGGATTGACGGCCGTGGCGATGAGCAGCGAAATAAACAGTGCCAGAATGACATCTTGGAGGCGATAGAATAAATAAAGACCAGTGATAATGGCGATAAACCAAAGCATGGTTTTCACCGAAATCACCACCGTCGTTTGACTAACTTTGGACATAAGTTAACTGTACCAAGTTATGACCCGATCAACAACTGACCGTTGCCACTCAGATTGGGACACATCAAACCACAAGACAGGCTCCAGGGTTTTAAACCAAGTCAGTTGACGACGAGCGTATTGCCGTTCACGCAGCTGCCAGGCGGCCACGGCTTGTTGCCGGGTGAGGCGGTGATCAAGGTAGGCCAACCATTCCCGATAACCGGTGGCGGTGGCGGCCGGTAACTTAAGAAAATCCGGGTAACGCTGAACTAAAACTTTAACTTCATCAGTAAATTGAAAGGTAGCCCTGGCCTGCACCCGGCGATTAATGCACCGATCGAGCCAAGTGGTGGGAGCGGTTAGACCAAGCCATAAGACTTGAGACTTTATAGGAGAGGGAAGGTTTAGTTGATAAGCTTGGGGATCGACCGTTGAGACTTCAATCGCCCGGATCAGTCGGCGGGGATTAAGTCGGTCAGCCTGATTCATGGCTACCCATTTGGCGGGATTAAGTTGCTTTAACCGACGTTGTAAAGGGATCAGGGAGAGGCTGGCCAACTGGGACCGGAGTACAAGGTTGGGGGGAACCGGACCGGTGGCCGGCGGGTGAAAGAGGCTGGTAAGGTATAAACCGGTACCGGCAGTAAGAAGAGGAACTTGTCCCAAACGCCATAAATGGTTGAAAACCGGTTGGATCAAGCTGACGTAGTTCATGACGGAAAATGAGGTAGCTGGGTTGATCAAATCGTAACCCCAATGGGAGACAGCTTGGAATTGGTAGACGGGATAGCGATGAGCTTTTAGCCGTACCAGTTTAGTTTTGGCCTGAGGAGGGATATCTTTACCGGTGCCAATATCCATGCCGGTGTAAACTTGGCGTGAGTCACAGGCGACCAGAGCCCCAGGGACCAGTTTAGCTAAATGAAGCGCCAGTTGGGTCTTACCGACACCGGTAGGACCACAGATAACGATGAGGCGGCGAGACATAAGTTTAACTGACGATTTTAGGGCGGCGATAGAGATTACTTTTATTAATCAAATCGTCAAGGATACGCCAGCGGCGCTTTTTTTCCTGAGGTGAGACATCATCTGGGTAAAGACGCCAAGCGGCAGTGCCGGGTCGAGGGGAATATTGAGCCACAAAGGCAACCTGCCATTGGGCTTGCTTGGCTAGGTCGACCGTAGCGGCAAAGTCAGCCAAAGTTTCCGAAGGGAAACCGACAATTAGGTCGGTACCGATGACCACATCTTTGACTTGGACTCGGAGTTTTCTAATTAAGCGTAAATAGACAGCTCGGGTGTAACCGCGATTCATCAACTTCAAGATCCGATCACTGCCGGATTGAACTGGAAGATGGATATAACGATCGATTTTGGGATTAGCGGCAATTTCGGCAATTAACTCATCATGAAAATCCCAAGGATTAGAAGTCATAAAGCGAATGGTTTGAATACCGTCGATTCGAGAAATCAACCGGAGTAATTTGACGAAGGGCGGCAAACCCTGAAGTTTGAGATACTGACTTTGATTGGGAGGTAAATCACCTCGGGTAAATTGACGGTCAGGATTCATAAGCAATTTCCTAAAACCAATGCCGACTTTTTCCAGACCCCAAGAGTTTACATTCATCCCTAAAAGGGTAATTTCGGTGTAACCAGTCCCCGCGAGGTTTTTGACTTCGGCCAGAATATCAGCCATAGGTCGTGATTTTTCCCGTCCCCTAGAATAAGGCACAATACAAAAGGTACAAAAGGAATTGCAGCCAACCGAAATCGGTATCCAGGCATGACGTGGGTCTTTCCGGACGGCCGCTTGATTGAAACCAACTTCATTAATGGGCAAGACTTCGTCGACCATGGGCAGCATCTTGAAGAGCCGGTCTTGACCGTGATGAGTCATGCAACCGGTAAGAATAACTTTAGGTCGTTTTAGCTCATGGCCGGCAAAGTATTTGACCACATTGTTTAAAAAGCCCCGAGCCCGTTGTTCAGCTCGTTCCCGGACGGCACAAGTATTGACGACAAGCTCGTCGGTTTGCTGCCAAGTTTTAGCTTCGGTATAGCCTCGGGCCTGAAAATCACCCGCAATCCGTTCGGAATCGGAAGAGTTGCTTTGACAACCAAAGGTTTTGATAAAGTAGTGCATCAGGCTGAATTTTAGCTTAACTGGAGGCGGAAGAGTAGCGGCTAAGAGAAAAGTACCAGAGTTTTAAACTTAAGCTGAAAATCAAGCCGGCGCTAAGCAGCACCAAGAAGGCAGTTCGTGGAGTCAACCACCCTAATAAAGCTTGAGCCGGTAAAGTAAAGGCCAGAGCAATGGGGATAGCAAAGGTTAAAAGGGAACGAATCAATTGACCGTAGATATCCACCGGAAAGCGGGCCATACCGGAAAGGTCGCGATAAATCATGATGGTGTGGTCGACTTCGGTGGTGAGGACACCGAGGGCAGCGATCAAAATATGCAGCGCAGTAATAATGACGCAGGCGGCGAGGCTAAAGAGGCCGAAAAGTACCAGGTCAGCGGCTTGAAGGGCTAGTGGTAAACGCCAGAGAGCCAGGATAACGATGATTAAGAGCGGGATATCTAAAATATCGGTTTGACGGGTTAAGACTTGAAATAAAGGATTAAGCGGTTTGACCAAGCGAAAATCGAATTCACCGGTAACAATTTGGTCCCGAAACCAATAAATACCCCGAAAGAAAATTTGGCCAAACAGGTCAAACAAATTGAAAACTAAAAAGATGACAATTAATTGCTGGAGTGAATAGCCGGAGACGGCTTGGACTTGACTGCCAATTAGAAATATAAAACCGATAAATAGGACAAAACGAAGCAACTTACCCAAAGTGAAAAAGACGACGGCCAACCGATTTTCCATAGCGGTTTGTAAGGATAATTTGGCAGTGGTCAGCCAATAGTGGTAATAAACGGTGAGGCGCATAATTAATGGCCAAAGGCCCCATAGACTCGTAAACCTCGCCTAAAGGCAAAGTGAGCCAAGAACATCAAGGCAAACAACCAGCCGAACATGATAATCAGACCGGCGACGGTGGCTGTTAACGACAAACGGCCTAAATAGATCTGCAGTGGGACCGACAGCATGTAGGCAAAGGGTAGTTTTAAGGCGAATTGGTAAAGCGGAGCCGGTAACATATCCAGCGGAAACATGCCGCCGGCAAAAAAATCCATTAAGACAAAAATTAAAAAACGCTGAGGCCAACCCGAACCTTCTGGTATCCAAAAAACGGTCGCGGAAACGATTAGGCTGAAAAAGAAATAGAGTAAGGTAGCCAAAATCAAGGCACCACCGAAAGCGAAAGCATAGAAGGCGCTGGGGGGTAAGACCAGAGGCGGTTTAAGGAAGAAAAACAACAAGCCGAATTCGACCACGGCAAAGCCTAGATTGAGCAGCTTATCGGCCATGTCCCGGGAAAACCAATAACCGAAATAACTGATAGGCTTTATTAAATAATGATTAAGATTACCTTGGCCGATATCGGCCTGAACCTCCAGTGAACGGCTGGAAAAAACCACCGCCCGAATCAACGAGGCCAGGAGAATATAGGTCAAGAGTTCGGAGGCAGAGTAACCGGCCGGACTGGGATTGTGACGCAGAATTGCTGCCCAAAGTAAATAGATGGTTAAGAATTGAACGACGTTACGCACCCGCCACATCAGAAAATTGAGGCGGTAGACAAAGCCAGAGGACCAACCAATAGAAAACACCTGGGCGTATTTACTCATTCTTAGAGAAAACCTCACGGATGATGGCTTCGATGGGTGGTTCTTCAATATTAATGTCATCGATGGGGAAAGACTGCATCAATTTAATAGCCCGATCTTTGGCTTCCGAACGGGGGACTAAGATTTTCGCTTGGGGATATTGCCAGTCTTTAACCACCCCGATCGGTTTTAAGTCGGTTTTGAGGACGGGTTTAGCAAAAGTGACGGTGAGGATCTTATTTCGGGCGTATTGATTAATTACTTCTTGAAGTAGGCCATCAAACATGACTTTGCCATTATCGATAATAATGATGCGTTGACAAAGTTCTTTAACGTCATCCATGTAGTGGCTGGTGAGAATAATGGTTGATTTATATTCACGATTGTAGGCTTTGATGAAATCACGCATGACTTTCTGCATGATGACATCAAGACCAATGGTGGGTTCGTCCAAAAAGAGGACTTTGGGATTGTGGAGGAGGGCGGCGATAAGCTCGCACTTCATCCGCTGACCCAAAGACAATTTGCGGACTTGGATCTTTAAAATGTCTTTGACGTCTAAGAGTTCAACCAATTGGTTTAAGGTTTGACGGTACTGTTTGTCGGGAATTTCGTAAATTTCTTTATTTAAATTAAAAGTTTCCAAGGCCGGTAAATCCCACCAGAGTTGATTCTTTTGACCCATAACCAGGGCAAACTGTTTTTGGAATTCGGGTTGACGCCGCCAAGGATTAAAACCTAAGACTTCAACCGCACCGCCGGTGGGGTAAAGGAGACCGGAAAGACACTTGAGAGTGGTGGTTTTACCGGCGCCATTAGGACCAATGAAACCGACCAATTCGCCTTGATCGATAATGAAGGAGATATCATCAACCGCTTTAACTTGTTTGTATTGGCGATGGAAAAGCGATTGAAACGAACCCTTTAAACCCGGCTCTTTCTCGTGGACTTGATAATACTTGATGAGATGATCAACGTTGATGATCGGCATACTGGCATATTTTACCGCCAAACTCTGAGGATAACATTAGGAGCTGACGCTTTCGTAAGCGCGTAAACCTATAGACCAGAAGCGGCGGGTCAGCCAAAAACTTAGGGCGGCAATAAAGGGTGAAAGCCAAATCAGCCAGTTGAACCGCCCGAGGAGGGCTTGAGCCGGAATGGTGGCGATAAAAATAACCGGGAAGATAGTTAACAAACCTTTTAACAGGGTGCCGAAGATATCGATAGGGTAGCGGGAAACCGAGATAAGAGTATTGAATAGATAAAATAGTTCACCCGACAAAGCCCAAAAGGAAACAGTCGCGGCCATAAACATCAAACTGAAATAAACCACCAAGGCACTAATAAAGGTCAGGCTAAAGAGCAGGCTTTGAGCGAAAGTGGGATGCAAATTTAGATGGTTGATCACCCAAAAGAAAAAGGCGAGGCCAAAACCGACGCGAAAGAGGTTGGTAATATGAACGTAGCGGGTAGAGGCCAACCACATCGAGTCTTTGGGTTGAAGTAACAAATGATCAAAAGTCCCCTGGTGGATAAGCCGATGTAGGCCTTCAATACCGCTACCAAAGAAAAAGATAACTAGGCCGATGATTAAAAGGGAGAGGGCGGCAATTAAATAGGCTTCGGTTTGAGAGTACTGGCCCAAAGTCGAAGTATGCGAGAAAAAGGCACCGATCATAATCACCGATACAGCCAATTCGACCAGGGCTCGAACCAGACGTAAGATAAAATTGGCTCGATATATAGCGGCCTGTTCGTAGGACATGAGGATGACTGCTTTCAAGTAATGCCAATATGAGGTAATTTTGGTCATATACCAACGGCGGTATATTTTTTAAGGGCTTGGCTGTAAATCAGTTTGACACCGACGAACATGACGATTAGCCAAAAGACGGTGACGAAGAGATAAGGCAAGATCAGGCGCGGATCGATGGTGCCGGTCAGAAGATCAACCGGGAAACCGACTAAGGCGTAAAAAGGCAGCAGCAAACTGAGGTTGGCTAACCAAGCGGGCATGAGACGCAAGGGGATAAGCAAACCGGAGAGAATATCAGTGATGAGGATTAAGAGCATAAAGGTACCGTAGGCGTCCTCAAGCCAGAAAGTGCTGATCCCGACAATCATCTGCAGACAGAAGTTGAGGCAGTAACCCAGGATTAGAGCGCTGAAAAATAATCCCAGCCGGGTAGGAGTCAGGATCAGCTGAAAGGCGGAACTAAACAGACTTAAAAAAATCAAGACGAAAGGGAGGAGTGAAATCAAGCGAACCAGTCTTAAAGCTTGATCTTTGGCCAAGAGATCATGGACGACCGAAAAGGGTCTAATCAGAAAGAAACTGAGGCGACCGTCTTTGATTAGGTTGATTAAATCCTCGGCTAACCAAGTTTGGGTTAAGCGAACGACAATGATCGACATAAGATAGTAAGTGACAATTTCGGTTGAAGATAAAGTCAGTGGCTGGCTCTGATTCACCACTAACCAAATAATCATTAAGATCAAGGGGGTGACAAAGCCATTCACAATCCAAAGAACCGCCCCCAAACGATATTGAGCGTGAACTTGCCAATAAGCACCCATCAAGAGACTGATCAACCTTAGGTGTCGCTCCATATTAAGCGGGGTGAGGATTACCAGACAAGCTTTTTGAATGGTTTGCCGACGCGGAAATTAACTACCCGGTGAGATTTGATGGTTTGGCGCTTGTCTTCCTTGCCAAAGGGGACGACCTGTTTATCGGCCACTTTGGACATATAAAAAGTCCCGAAGCCGGAAAGGACGACCTTTTCACCTTTCTTCAAGGCTTTACGGATTTCATCTAAAAATACCTCAACCGATTCAGCCGAAGCTTTTTTAGTCAAATGACCTTTCTTGGCCACGATGTTGATCAGTTGGGATTTAGTCATAGGGCAGCTCCTTAGAACAAATAAATAATTTTTTACCTGGTATATCCACTTTAAGCAGAGGAAACGGCCACGGTCAAGTACCAATTTTAACCATATGCCAAGGTTTATCTGGGTTGGACAACAGAATGGGCGGCTACGAGGCTACAGCTGAAGCGCGGACCTCGCGAATGACATTGACGGTGACGGTACCCGGATAAGTCATTTCGTTTTTAATCCGATCCCGGATTTTATCAGCGACAACGACCGCTTCGTCATCGTTTAATTGCTGAGGATCGATAAGCACCCGCAGTTCCCGACCGGCTTGAATGGCATAAGCCTCGGAGACACCCTTAAAGTTTTTAGCGATCGTCTCCATGGTGTCTAAACGCTTGACGTACTCGTCGTAATTTTCAAAGCGGGCTCCGGGTCGAGCCCCGGAAATGGCATCGGCGATATAGACCAAAATGGCTTCCTTAGTAGTAAAGGCGGTATCTTCATGGTGCTGGGCGACACAGTCGATCACCGATTGAGGCAGGTTGTATTTTTTTAAGAGCTTAACGCCCAGGTCAACGTGACTGCCTTCCTCATCGGTAATGACCTTGCCGATATCGTGGAGTAAACAACCGAGACGGACGGTATCAACGTCGGCGTTGACTTCATGAGCCAGACTGAGACCAATTTTGGTTTCCTCCAAAGTATGAGCGATCATATTTTGGCCATAGGAGGAACGATATTTAAACCGACCTAAAATGGCCATTAATTCATGAGGGACGTTAAAGGCTCCGACGGCCAAACATAACTTTTTGCCCTCTTCAAACATGACTTTGTCGATATCTTGTTTAGCTCGGGTAACATATTCTTCAATCCGGGTGGGTTGGATGCGACCGTCGGCAATCAACCGTTTCAAGGCTTGACGGGCAACCTCTCGCCGGACCGAATCAAAAGAGGAGAGACGGACCACGCCTGGTTGCTCATCCAAATCCAAATCGACGCCGGTAGCCCGTTCGAAGGTCCGAATGTTGCGGCCTTCTTTACCAATTAAACGGCCTTTAATGTCTTCACTGGGTAATTCAACGGTAGAAACGGCATATTCGGCGACATAATCGGTGGCGGCATGACGCATGGCGTCGACTAAAATCTCTTTAGCCTTTTCATCGGCTTCTTCATTGGCTTGTTCCTCGGTGGCCTTAATTTTTAGGGCAATGTCTTTGGCCGAGCGTTTTTCGACGGCTTGGAGCAACTGCTCCCGGGCTTGTTCCCGGGTCATGGAGCCGACTTCTTCTAATTTGTCGACGAGGCGCTTTTTCAACTTCTCATTAGCTTCTTCATCACGCCGAGTCTCCTGTTCCAACTTGGTCAAATAGCGCTCTTTTTCGGAAAGGACGGCGTCTTGGCGGACAAGTTCGTGTTCCTTCTGGTCAAAAGCGGTTTGTTGATCGAGCAAGCGTTGGTTCATTTGCCTGGATTTCAACTCCGAGGCTTCACGAATTTTTAGGGCTTCATCTTTAGCTTCAAGGACGATTTCCCGCGCTTTGGCTTCGGCTTCCCGGATGAATGTATCAGTAGTCAGCCTGGCGGTAGGCGACGGCGGGGCTGACGGAGGCGGCAACGGTTTAACCGGGCGGCTCATCAATTCGGGCCACTTAGGGGTCTTTGCCGGAGCTTTACTGGGTTTGGCCGGTTTACCGGAGGGAGTCAGTGGTGGTTTGAACACTTGAGATAGACGACTAAATAAGGACATAAAACCTCCTAAAGTCCAAACGCTGGACTTTAATGATAGGGCGTGACACTTTGGGGTTGAAAAAGAAGCAACAGAAGAAGTAACAATCAGTTCATGACTGGGATTTAACCAGCTTTAAGGATGAGTCGGTGTTTGGGTATGGCTGTCGGCATGAGTTTGATGAGAATTCTTCTGGATCTGATTCAACTGTAGGGGTATTGTAATCACGATGGGGTATAACCGTCAATGACCGGGATAATAATGGTTGAGGGGTAACCACGACTGGCTAAATAACGGTAAATTTTGGCTTTGTTGGCTAAATTTAAGGGCAGCGGATAGTGCCGTTTGGTCAGCAAATGCCGAGCTTGAGACTGCCAGGCGGTCGGGGCAATGGCTAGAAGGGGGGAATCGATTAAGTCAAGACTAATACCTTTGCGTTTAAGTTCCTGACGAATAAGTATTGGCCCTTTGTCTTGGCGGAAGCGATAATTGACCCAGTCGATGGCGAACTTAGCATCATTTAATAAATTAAATTGAAGTAGTTGATCAATAACACCTTGGGTGAGGGGTTGATTCTGACCAGTTTTATTATTTAAATAGTCAACCATTTCCTGAGTCGAACGCGGCCTGACTGCCAAGTAGCGCAGAGCCGATTGGTAGAGTTGAGATTGATCTAACCCTTTTTGAACCGGAGGCATAACCAGCAGTTAGACTTCGGCTTCAGTGGATTCACCGATGTCGGTGGGCAAGCTTTGGGCAGCCCGGACTTTGGCCCAAATTTTACTTTCGATATCTTTGGCCAATTTAGGATTATCCGCCAAGGCCATTTTGGCCGCTTCCCGGCCTTGACCTAAAACCTGATCCTCATATTTATAGAAAGATCCGGATTTATTGACAATATTAAATTCCACGCCAACATCGATTAAACCACCAGTTTGGGAAACACCACCCAGGTTCATAATGTCGAATTCGGCTTTACGAAAAGGCGGGGCAATTTTGTTTTTGACGACTTTAGCCCGATGTTGGGAGCCAATAATTTTATCGCCTACCTGGATGTTACCGATCTTACGCATATCAATCCGCACCGAGGCATAAAATTTTAAAGCTTGGCCACCCGTGGTAGTTTCGGGATTGCCGAACATGATGCCGATTCTCATGCGGAGCTGGTTGGTGAAAATCAAGGCAGTTTTGCTTTTGCTGATAGCTCCGGATAATTTACGCATAGCCTGACTCATTAACCGGGCTTGTAAGCCCATGACGGCGTCGCCCATTTCACCTTCGATTTCGGCTTTAGGAACGAGGGCGGCCACGGAATCAATGACCAAGACATCGACGCCGCCGGAACGGATGAGCGTCTCGGCAATTTCCAAAGCTTGTTCACCGGTGTCGGGTTGGGAAATGAGGAGATCGTCTAAATTGACACCGATGGATTGAGCCCGACCGGGATCCAAAGCGTGTTCAGCATCGATAAAGGCAGCCGTACCACCCCGTTTCTGAACTTCAGCGATGACATGCAGGCAAACGGTGGTTTTGCCGGAAGCTTCGGGGCCATAAATCTCGGAAATCCGCCCTTTGGGAATGCCGCCGGCACCCAAGGCAATATCCAAGGCAATCGAGCCAGTCGGAATCACTTCGATGGTTAAATCTTTTTTAATCGAGTCACCCAAACGCATGATCGAACCGACGCCGAATTGTTTGGTAATCTGCTCCATAGCAATGTTGACAGCCTGAAGTTTTTCTGAAGTCTGACTGACGGCGGCGGACGGTGAGGCATTGGTTGATTTAGGCGGTCTACCCATAGTCTCCTTATTTTGCTTGCTACTATAAGATTTATGGTCATTCAAACACAGGCCTATGACTTTTGCAAGCTGCGTTTAGCAGAATCGCTTCCGTGTATAATTAAGAACGAAGGCGGGGAGTAGTATACCCGCCGGGCAGAGCCCTCTGGGCGGCGCCGGCAGTACACGCAGTACTGAACATATGAGTTACGTCTACCTGTTAAAAAGTTTGAAAGATAATAATTACTATATCGGATCTACAAAAGATGTTAAAAAAAGATTTTATCAACATCAAAAAGGCTTAGTTAAAGCTACCTGCTATCGTCGCCCTTTGAAATTGCTCGGTTACCAAAAATGTCAAACGATTCTTGAAGCCTCAAGTCTTGAAAAGAAATACAAAAAATCACATGACGCCTTACAAAGAGCAATAAAGAAAATGAAATTTAAAATTATTAACATCGGGGAGTAGTATACCGGCAGTACACGCGCATGGGGTGCGCGTAGAGGGAGTTCAATTCTCCCCTCCCCGACTAGGTAACTGATGACGACTTTTTAGCATTTCATGAAATGGTGGTTTTAACCGATATGACGCCACTTTATCGTTATCGACTGTCAGGTTCAAGAATAAATATCGACAAATTTGGTCTTTGACTTCTGGAATATCAGATTTAGCCAGTAAGACAGCATTTTTAGACAGGTTCAAGAATTGTTCTAGGGTTAATTTATCTTTTTCTGGGTCGGTCAATTGGCTTTCAATCTTGGCTATATCAGCTTCAATCTCAACCCGCTTCGACTCAAGAGTTCTTAATTTATTTTCCCCCGACTTGTAAATTGTGCTTCCCTTATTATCAACATGCTTGAGTAATGCTAGTGAAATATCATCTATCTCCCTTTTGACTGCCTTCAACGCTCCACGCTTACTGTTAAGCTCCATTTGTACCTTTTCCCTCTTCTCACCCATAATTCCATTTATCCCTTCGTAATACCGCTTGTAATCGGCTTGGGTGAGGTTCAAACCATCAGCTAAAAAGTCATAGATGAAGTCAAATATAATTTTGGCTCTAATGGACTTCTTTTGCCTTGAACAAACTTTGTTATCACACCTGTAATATAAAAATTTTCTACCTGTATGGCTGGTAGAAGGCCCGACACGCATACTGCTTCCGCAAGATGAACATAATACCATTAGCCTTAGCGGGTAAAATGCCAGTTTATGAGGCTTGGAAGGCTTCATACGACGATACGAGAGGCTCTGGACAATGTTGTAATCTTCTTCGCTGACTACTGGTTCAAAGTCATAAATATCTCGTAAATCAACCTGCTGTTTTGCTTGCACTAACAATCCGTAATAAAATGAGTCTTTGAAAATATCGCTGAGCTCTTGGATATCTATCCGTAGCTTCTCACCAGTCGACTTAACTATTCGATGAAAATTATGTTCATTAAGATAATCTGCAATCTTTTGTAGCGATGTTCCAATCTTCCTCATCTGCCACGCTTCCTTCATCAGCTCAAAGTTGTCACCATCTGGACTATATAAACCACCTTCGTTGAGGTAACCATACTTCGGCGTTGGGGTCTTGCGGAAGTGAACCCCATTTACTGTACCAGTACGACTTCAGTTAGTTCTTAGATTTAACGGCGTTTTCCGTACTTTTTAATGTAATCCAAAGGCGACACATTACCGATTGACGAGTGTCGTCTTTTTTCATTGTAATACTTAATCCGTGCTCGTACCACCAAGGTGACTTCTTCTCTGGTTTGGCATTCCCAAAAGAGGTCCCGGTTTTCCTTTTTAAATCTCCCGTTAAATGATTCCATGGCCGGGTTATCTTTAGCCCCTCTTAAAGCGTAGGAGAGTTTCATATTGTGACAGATCAACACCTGGCAGAGCCACTCATAACTAATGTAGGCCGAACCCTGATCATGATGGACGATGGCTCCCTCCAGCTGGTAACCCAAGTGCCTAACCCCTTCACCGGCATTGGTGAGGGCTTTGGCAGCCGCCTCACTAGTCGCGGTACTGCCTAAGGCAAACCCCGGACAATATTTACTTTGATGGTCAATTAAAGGCATAAGTTGGACCTTCTTTCTGCCTTGGTCATAGAGGATTTCGGTAAAGTCGGTGGTGAACATGGTAAAAATACCAATAATTACCTTACCCTCGGTCTCTTTATCGAGGAGTGGTCTATACAGATTCATTTTGTTCCCAAGCTTTAAAAGGATTGGCCGGATTGGGCCTTCCGGTGGCCGGTTAACCGCTCTTAGGGTCACCAATTCCTGATCCTTCATTAGTTTCTGGACCAATTTATGGTT
>Ga0154763_104_pt1 | contig 34244 bp, 33 predicted proteins | sample Rifle2008BG16ft_FD_105771 | JGI IMG/M metagenome (GOLD analysis project Ga0154763, IMG submission 105771) | Microgenomates group bacterium RBG_16_45_19
CCGGATTTAACAACCACTAATTGTTACATTACCTCAATTTTTACAAGATAATCCAGAGGTTCACAAAGTAGCGGTGGTGACACACGCCCCCCACGGCAGAAGAGTAGCTCGCTATTTGAAAAAGTTTAAAGATCTGTTCCCAGGCATAAGTTTTGTAGATGCTTCAATTCCTGAGTCAGAAATTCCGGTAATCGCGGTCCTTGATGAGCTGTGGCGAATTGCCCAATATGCCGAACAAGGTGATTTGGCAGATACCCCCCTATATTAGATAAGATTACTTCAGCTATTATTAGGTTATGACACTCCAATTGAGTGGATGTGTTTTTGGGTGGTGCGGTACTTGAAGCTAATTATATCGTTACAAGAACGGACTCTAGTTCATTATTTAGCCAACAGCGAGAAATGCGTTTTCCGATACGCGTCAGAGTGGAATTCTTTCCGGATCAGCTTGGTCATTTCCAAGTTGGAATAGAGTGGATCGGTGAATGGTTTTTGATAATCACCGTTTAAAAAGTGCTGGTACATCTCAGAAATACCCGTTTTCAAAGTCGTTTCCGCCCGAAAACCTAACGTTTTTTGGATTTTGTCAAACGACACGTGGTAATTTCTGGGGTCATCCACTTCATCGTTAATCGTTACTTTAACCAGCTTGCCGTACTGACTCTTTTTCACCACCGTTTTCACCGTTTCTGCCAGTTTGCCAATTGTCGTATTTAGCCGGTCGTCCCCCACGTTAAATACTTGCCGAGAGACTTTTTCTAAGGGTGCATGTAACGTCATCACGATTGCTCTGGCAATATCGGATACATGAATAAACGGCCGCCATTGACCGCTGCCCTTGACCGTCACCAAGCCGTTTTGATAAGCCTGGGCGGTAAATAAATTGGCCACTAAATCAAACCTCATTCTGCGGGAATGGCCAAACACCGTGGCGAATCTGAGGACTGTGGGGTGGAATAAATCATACGTATCTTGTAAAATTTCCTGTTCGGCATCGATTTTCGTTTGGGCGTATAAAGACACCGGATTCAGTACACTATTTTCATTGACTTTATGATCGGCCGCGCCATATACTGAGCAACTGGATGAAAAAATTAATCTCGGAATGCCTAAGCCTTTAACCGATTCCTTCACCATTCTGGTGGTGACGATATTTAGGTGGCGGGTTAGTTCATCATCCAAGGCCGCAGCCGGGTCGCCCACAATACCCGCCAAATGGACTACGGCCCGGATATTCGACAAAGCTTTGGTTAAGATATACACGTCCGTCACATCCCCCTTTACTATCTCCAAATTTTTCGACTTGATCTCGTCAAATACTTGTTTGCCATAGTAAAAAGTGTCGAATACCCGTACCCGGTTATTAGTTTTTAATAGTTGCTCCACCACATGGGTGCCTATATAACCACCTCCGCCTACCACCAGGATTGGATCGTTATCATGAATTAGTTGAAACGCGCCAGAACTTAACAATTGTCCTCGTGAGACTGACAGAAACCACCTCGGTAGCACTAACAGCAGCACCGTATACAAACTGGTGGCTGTAAGCTGCCAAGCGGGAATGTCTAGAATCAATAAGGTCACCGAAGCCAAAATGACGCTGGCGCTAAGTAGTGCCGTTTTAGTCATCGTACTACTCACCTTATAGCGGCCATACACCCCAAAGCCAAAGTTGATACCGACGATTAAACCCGCGTAAATGAACCATTCATGTGGGTGTGGTGGTACGTGCCCGGCGACAAAAATCAAACCTTCCACCAATGCATAACTTAGTGCCGCCACTATCGCGTCATAGACGACTCGCCCGCGGATTGGGTGGTAGAGAATATCCCTTTTTAACTGAAACATAAACTCGTTTCAAGCAGCCAAAGCCAGTAAGGCGTAGCGTAAGTAAGCCCAAATCTGTGCCGGGGTATACCGAAAATGGGAGGCTGTCTTGGTTCGCGAGGTTAATCTCACCGGAATTTCCGCACAGTGGGCTCGCTTTTTTTTGAGGTAATACATTTCCTCTAGAATAATGGCAAAACCCTTTTCCCGGTAAGTGTAGCCGGACAGCATTTTGGTCCGGACCATCCGAAAGCCATTGGTGTAATCATGAATCCCCATCCGAAAACAGATTCTGGACAATAAGTTGCCTGTTTGCGAAAACACCCGTCTTTTCCACGGCACTCCCTTCACTCGTCCACCGGTAATGTACCGGGACGCTTTAACTAAGTCATAGTCCATTTTTGTCACAAACTTAACCAAATCTTTGGGATTATTGGTTAAATCCGAATCCATAAATACCGTGTGGCTGAAGCTGGCCTCGTCTGCTTTTTTAACCCCGGTGGCTAATCCCGCACCGTAACCCTGGTTAACTTCATGGGTGACGATCAATAGTTTATTTGGCCATTTGGTCTTTAATTGGGCCAAAATTTTCGGGGTGCTATCGGTCGAACCGTCATCGACAACAATGAGACTGGCCGGTACCTTAAGTTTTGGTAGTATCCCCATGACTGTTTCAGCACAGCGTGAAACCCCCGCCTCTTCGTTATGCATGGGAATCACCACCGCTAGTGAGAGCCTAAACTTCGATGCCATCTTCACGAAATGACCGGTTAATCGGTAAATGATTGTGCTCGGGTAAATGGCCGCGTAAGTTACCGCTGCGTAAACGCTCAATCAGATCGTTGGCAATCCGCTCGGACGATTTCCCGTCTCCCAGCGTGTGTTGCCACTTGGTACCCCGGATCTTCTGCAGCTTTTTGATCATCAGTGAGGGGGGGTATTTTTTTGGCTGGTCCGGATCAAATTTAACACAACCACCCACGTCATAGACTTGCGGTCGCTCCGTAGATTTGCGGATTTGGACTGTGGGTATATTAAGAACGCTGGTTTCTTCCACGATCGTGCCAGAATCGGTTAAGACACCTTTGGAGTGGGTCATCAGGATTAAAATTTCTTCATAACCAATCGGGTCCACCATAATCAAATTCTTCGGCGGCTTAAGTTTCATCTCTTTCATAACTCTCTGAGTCCGGTAAGAGGCCGGAAAGTAGACTGGGTCTTTAACCGCGGTGACTAAGGCTATGATTTGTAAGAAAGATTTTTTAATATGCACGTTCTCCCGTCGGTGACAAGTCATTAGGTAGTAGGCACCGTCTTTAATCCCTCTCTCTTTAAAGAACGCTTTAGTCGCTTTTTTCTCTAACCTGGCTTTTTGCTCATAATAAAATCGATTTAAAATATCGACGATTGGATTTCTGACCACTACGATATTGCCCGGGTTTAGGCCCTCAGCTACCCCCCGCAATTTATATTCTTCCTCATAGGTGTAAACCACGTCCGATAAATGGTCGATCATCGTCCGGAATTTTTCTTCCGGCATCCGCCAATCATACGAGTGCCAGCAACCCTCGACGTGAATTAACGGGATATTCAACATGCAAGCCGCCAGACAACCGGTAGTGGTATTGGTGTCCCCTAAAAACGCCACTGCGTCCGGCTTGACCTTTAATAGTAGCTCGTACAGTTTCGGAATTAATTGCCCGGCAATCTCCGCGTCCGATTCTCCGGCGCAGCCCAGCTCGTAATCTGGCTTCCTCAGGTGAAATTCCCGGAAAAAGATTCCCTTTAAATTATCCGAGTAATGTTGCCCGGACCAAACAAAAATAACTTCAATATCTTTGGCCTTTTGTAAATATTCCATGATTAACACCGCTCGGATAATATCCGGCCTAATCCCTAAAACAAAGACCAATTTTTTCTTTTTAGCCATATGCCTCCGGCTCAAATTTTATAATTGCCTTTAATGCCTGGGTTATATCATGTTGATAGGCTTGATGTATAGATGGATATTTGGTGATTAAATAACGATCGACTGGAGTCCCTTGTCCTGCATTAACCCTGATCATTTTTTCCGGCCAAAGTTTCACCCAACGATTTAATAACTCAAATTTACTCACCGGACCTAAAGGGGCAAAATGGATTAAACCGGTCATTTCCGTTTTTATGGCTGCGAGTATAAACTGGGCTAATTGTAGATTGGTAGCTCCACTCCAGGTTTGGTTGATAAAGCCTCCGATCTCAGTTTGAGTTAAAGCCCACTCCAACAAGCCTCGGTGGTGGAAGGGATCCATGCCTATTACCGAAGTTCGGATCGTCAGGCAATTTTTCTCGGTGACTTCTCCGGCTAACTTCGACTGGCTGTATTGATCTACTGGATTGGGCTTCGCTGCTTCCATCACCGGCCCCGCGTCGGGGGCAAAAACGGCATCGGTGGAAATGTGAATCAAGCGATAATTTAGGCTTTGTGTCAATTTGGCTAATTTTTGAGGTAAATCTGCATTGATCTCCTCATAAGCTGCCACCGTCGCTGAAGGGTCGTGCTGCAGTAAACCGATAACGTTCACCACCCAATCATACGGTTCTAGTTTAAAAATGGCTTTCAAATCTGGCTCTGGCTGTCGACCGTCAAATTTAAACCAACCTTTTATCGGCTGGTGGTGAGTTGCTCGTACTTGCAACTGGCTAGATTTAGTTAAATAGCTATAGACAGCGTGTCCGAGTAGACCGCGCCCACCCAGGACCAACACTTTAGTCATCTGTTTAGACATCGATCACTTTCACTCTCGGCAAGGGAATAATAAATTTACCACCGGACTGAAAATAAACCTGGTGCTTAGCGGTGATTTCCTTATAAAAAGACCAGGCAAATAGCAGGACATAATCCGGCCTTTTTTTAGGATCATCCAAAATCGCTGATGATTTAATTTCCAGATGATTGCCCGGAGTAAAAGCGCCAATTTTGGCTGGCGCGTCATCGACCACATAGACTAAATCGGCTTTGGTTAAACCACAGAAACTCATTATCTGTGTCGCCCGTCCCGACGCACCATAACCAATGACCGTTTTCCCCTCCCGTTGTATACTTTTCAGCAATTTCTTCAAATCATTTCTCGTCTTTTCAATTTTTTGGTAATAATCAGCATAGGTTGAGTATTTATCGTAATGAAGCCGGCGTTCTTCACGCTTCATTAATCGGTAAGCATTAGTTTTTGGCCGTTTACCCGTCCCCCTTTTTTGTACATAAAACCGTCTCGAACCGGCATGGATCGGAATTGGCTTGACGTCATAAATTTCCAGGCCCCACCGCTGCATAAATTTTTCCAAAGTTAAAAGTGAATAGTAACTCATATGGTCGTGGTACATCATGTCATACTGCTTCTCAGCCAAAATTGACCCCAAATAATGGACTTCAAAAGCCAAGTACCCATCCGGTTTCAATAACTCCGTCACTCCCATCATCACTTGATCCATGTCATCTATATGGGCTAACGAATTGGAGGAGACGATGATATCGGCTAGACCTTGCTTTTTTTTGATAATTCCCGCACTTTTTGGATTAAAGCCGTCCACCGCCACCTGGTAACCGTCTTTAATCAGGGGCTTAACTACGTTCTGGGCCGGGTCCACCCCGGCTACCTTAAAGCCCGCCTGTTTTAACGGCTTTAGGAACACCCCGTCATTACAGCCGATCTCCACCACTAATCGTTCACTCGTATTAGGAAAAAGGTCGGCTAATTCCCGGGCGTAAGCTTGAAAATGCTTGACTAGTGTCCCGATCGCCGAGGAAAAATAGAAATAATCTTTATATAACACTTCGGTGGGTACAATCGTCCTCACCTGGACTAAATAGCAGTCTTCACAAAAAGCGATAATCAAGGGGTATTTTCTTTCTCGGTTAAATTCCTTTATTCCTGATCCTTTGCCCAAAAAACCGCCAGCTAACGGTACCAAGCCAAAGTCGAGGAAATCTTTAAGCCTAGTCCCATGACAAAACCGGCATTGGTTGTGATTCAGGTATTCCCCCACCCACTGTCCCCGTCGCGGCTGGTTTCGATTTGTCATAGATTAATTTTTAATTGTTTTAGTCGCTAAATATGGCCAATATATTATAATCGTAATTCCCACGATGGCGACTGATACCGGTAAAATTAATCCCGGGCTTAATAACTTGGCCAAAATTAAAGCCCCTAATATTCCAAAATTACGCATAATCCAAAAGAAGGCTGTCACCGATACTACTACTTCCCCGGCGGCAATATCTCCTACGATCGCCATTGAAGCTGGATTGAGAATTGCTGAAGCGATCGCTAAAAATATCACTCCCCCAATCACTAAAACCAAAACCGGCGATCCAATAAATATTAATCCACCAGCGATAAAACCATAGGCTACCCGAATCACCCGTAATCGACCGACTCGGTCGCTGATACTCCCGGCAACTGTTGTTAACAGCAATGGCACTAAAAAGAAGATCGAGGTAATTAATCCGACATACTCAATTCCCCAACGGTTCGTAATCAATTCCGGTAAATAACCCAAAAGTAAACCTTGGAGGAACATGATCAAAAAAAATGGCATCGACAGGCGCAGATAGGTTTTATTAGTGAACGTCTTTTTTATAAGTTGCCAATGGTTTTGAGTAACCTGATTAGGGATTTGCTTCAGACCAAAAAAGCATAGTCCTCCAAGCAGTACAATTATCGTAAACAACTGCATGGTTTGGCCTGGAGTAAATTGGCGGATCAGAAGACCAAAACAGATTACTCCTATTCCTGAACCTAAGGTCCGTAAAGCATTGAAGATGCCGGCATTTTTACCATATACAGACTTTTGGCTCACCCGGATCAAATAAGTATTTTGAGCTGTCCATAATAGGGAGGCTCCACCACCTAATAGAATCGCGCATAGGTAAATGAAATTAACTTGTAGCGTTGATAAGGCAAATGTGAACAAGGCATAGAAACTGGCTCCAAATACCAACATAGGCTTTGAGTTGTATTTACTCACTAAATAAGCAGCGACCGGGTCAAACATCACAAAACTCACATACACAAGGATAAGGCTGTTGTACCCGACCGCAGTCATATTCCATTCGGAGAGAAGCGCAATCATATGTTGTTGGATCCCGTCAAAACCAAAGAATAACCACAAAAAGCCTATCGATAATAACCACACCTGCTTTGTATTTGTCTGGTTCTGATGATTCATGAAATTATCTATTTGCCGCTTGCCACATCGACTTACCCCAATAATCATATGGGAAGCGATAATCATCACTTGTCGATTCTGTCAAAGTTGCTGTCGAAAAGAAAATGACGATCGTACCCACCGTCAAAGCTCTGAAGCCATTGGCATAACCGGGTGGAATATAGACCACTTGCGGCTTTTCCGCCGAGAGAATTAATCGCTCCACCTTGGCTTTTTTACTTGGTTGCTTATAGTCAGTCAATTTTACCGCTCCTAAAATAATCGCCCCTCGTGCCACATAGACATACTTGGCTTCTTTTCTATGTCCATGCCAAGCTCTGATTATCCGAGTATTATGGTTTTCTACTTGATAAAACCGTCTGACTTGCTTAAAGTCAAAATCATTCACAAATCGGACTCTACCCCGGTCATCCGTCGCCACTCCACCGTCAATTATTATCAGTCCCTGTTTCGCCTTCATACCCGTATAATGTAATTCATGTTGGCCAAACTTACAACTTATATTCCTAAAATACTTCTTTTCCTAATAGTGTTATTAGTGGGAATCTACTTTACCCTAACTCTCTGGTTTTTCTGGAGAGGTACCGATTTAACCCTCGAAGCGACTGTTAATTCCCCATCCTGTAATCAGTCCCAGTGGCAAGTTATCGCTCAGTCAAGCCTCTCTCCAAAAGAACTATCGACAGTGATCGTACCTCTTCAAGCCGGTAAACATCTTTATACTTTACCGTTGGATACTACTTTCCGGACTATCCGCTGGCAATTTTGTCCGGAGCAAACCATCACTCTCACTTCACTGAAGTTTATCCATCACGGCCAGCCCATTGAATTGTCACCCACGGATGCCGCCCACCTGCTCTGTATCGGTTGCCAGTCACAAAACCAAAAAGATGGATCGGTCATTTTTACTCCCGATCCTTCAAAAGTTACCCTTCAGATCGGTGGTATTCACCAAATTGTCAGCCTCTATTATCAAGCTGTCTATAAGTATTACTATTATCTACCCCAACTCATCCTCATAATGATCATTCTCTACTGTTTGGTTTCGGTGGTGCCTTTGACGGTATCAAGACTTAGCTTTATCATCGTTAGTCTTATCTGGTTTTCGACTCTGGTTTATTTCTGGCCAAAATTACGCCAACTTTTTCCCGCGGCCAAGTTTCAAGAGTCGCAGTTAATCGCCGCCGCCCACTATCTGGGTTATTCGCTCAGAGCTGATCAAATCATCATGGGCATATTACTTCTGGGTTTTATTGTCATCGCTTGGGTATTTAAAATCAGACGCCGCCACCTATGATTAAACCGCTACTCAAATTTTCCCTCATCTTTGTTATAACCGGCCTGATCTTATGGCCTCAAATTACCAATTTTTGCCATCAAATCAACCGAATTGATTATGATACCCAGAATTTGTTTCTTTGGGATTATTTACATGAACTGGGTTACCAACCCTATAAGGATACTTTCTATCCCTACGGCTTCTTATTCTTTAACAAATCCCAATCCCTGCCTTGGTTTATTATCTATGCGCTTCTAAGCCCGCTAACCTTAACTGTTATTTATATGGTCTTGATTGACCTTCTCTTTCCCTCAGTTTGGATTAAACTTACCGTCTATATAGGCCTAATTTATCTAATACTCACTACTTTGGGAGTCTCCTCCTACACTCGCTATGGTCTGATTCTGGCCGGCACGCTATTATCGGCGTGGTTAATCTACACCCGGTATCAAAAACATCGTTTTTCTATACCTATTCTGGCGGGAATTCTGGCCGGTTTGGTCAGTTTTGCCTCCGGTAGCGATGGTCTCTATCTCTTTTTGGTTCAAATCCTTCTCTTAGGGTCATACTCTTTTATTCAGTTTGTTCACCAACCAAAAAAGTTTATCTTTAATTTCCTCAGGTCATGCTGGCTGCTTAGCTTGGGTGTCCTGCTAGGCTTAATCCCGATGTTGGTTTACTTGGTAAAGCAGCACATACTGCTGGCTTACCTTCGTTTTTATCAAGAGTTGGTCTATTTAGGTTCCCTGGCAAAATTACCCTATACCCTGCTAACCATTTCCGACCTTTTTATTATCACCGTCATTGTGGTGGGCTTAATCGCCCTGATTCTTCGGCTTTCAGTTCCCGAAACCAGAAAGACTTACTCTACTTATATCATGGTTGCCGCCTGGTTATGTTTAGCTTTTATGCAGCAAAAAAACCTGATTCGCCCTTTCAATGCCCAAATGAGTTTTTATGCCACCATGTTGGTCTTAACTCTCTTGTCAAATCTTTTCCGCCGGCCGACCAGCCAAAAAACCGTTCAGAATTTCCAGTCATGGTTGTTGATCCTAATCTTTTTCTCAAGTCTCTTTATTTCTTTCAAAATTCCCCTTAACCTCAGCCCTTTTAGCACTACTGTGACTGCTTATGCTGGGGGTAATCTTAAACAAACGCTGGATGTCCAAGCTAAACTATGTAGTTTAAGGAAGATCAATTGGGCTCGGCTCCAACTTCCCCCGGATTATGACCAGGTTATCCAAGCTCTTAAAGACCAACCATTAACCTCATATATTACTTTTCCTTACGACCCACTTTTTTACCTGATTGGCAACCAGCCCCCCTTGCCTTATCCCAACGCTTATGAATCCGCTTTTATCGGTGCCCAGACCGCTAACATTAATCATTTGCAATCTCACCAAACTCAGGCAGTCATTTACTCTTTTCCCGAAACCCCGATTGATTGGGCTCCGGATTATGTCAGAAACTTAAACTTCACCCGCTATGTCTTAACTCATTTTTCTCCATTTCAGGTGGTAGGCCGGTTTACTTTGCTAAAATTAGATTCAAAAGGGACCGTTTATAACCAGGGCAGTCAAACCTCGTTTCCGGATCTTTACGACCATTTTACCCAATTAAATTGGGGGTATTTGCCTATCAGCGAAGGTGACCAATTTTCCGACCGGATTATATTGGATGGTCTCACCCGTGGTTTTTATTCAAATACTGATGAAGCTAACGCCAGCTTGTTAGCTTCCCCGTTAAGCACCCAGGACCTTTATCTGATTCTCGATTACGTTTCCCAAGCTACCCCGGCTGTTGGTCAGGTTACCTTCACTGACGTTAATGATCAAGCTACTACCGTAACCTTTGGTTTGAAAGCTAACCGAAAACCCTTACTTAAGTTGGCTAATCTTCCCCTCTTTTTTTACGGTAACCGTCTTCAAGCTTTAACGATTAATCCAGCTCCAGTCTCTTTTTGGCTTGTAGTTAATGATAAGATGCGGGATACTTGGCAATGATGAAATCTAAATCCATCTCCCCCCTCTCCTGCTTAGTCTGCCGTCGGCGCATGGGGTTTATTTTTTCCTATCACCGCTATGATTATTTCCGTTGTTCGGGCTGTGGTTTGGTCACCACTAGCCCCTACCCGACTGAAACCGCCATCCTCAATCATTATCGCCAAAAGTTCAAACACGGTAATTATTCTCTTTCCCGCCGATATGCGGCTTCATACCTCAAAGTCTATCATCACCTGGCTATACGACTGGTTGATTATTGTCGTTCTCATGGGCTTAACCCAAACGAATCTCGGCTTTTAGACATCGGCACCTTCACCGGCGATTTCTTAGAAGCAGCCAGTCAACAAGGTTTAGAAGTCTATGGGACTGAATTACAGCCTGAGGCGGTAAAAATTGCTAATCAAAAATTCCCCGGCCGGGTATTTCAAGCTAATGTTTTAATTACCACTCTTCCCCAAAAAAACTTTGACATCATTACCATGTTAGGTCTTATCGAGCATTTAATTAACCCGGACGAACTAATAGCCAGAGTTGCCAAATTATTAAAACCCGGTGGTGTTCTGATGCTCCAAACCCCTGATAGCGGTAGCTTTTTAGCCCGAAGTTTGGGTAAATGGTGGCCGCCTTACGCTCCGGTTGAACACATCCATCTTTTTTCCCGTCCTAGTTTAGCCCGGTTGCTGCAAAAAAATAGCTTTGGCTCTCTGGTTTTTATGCCCCATATCAAACACTTGCCTATAAGTTATATTTATCAAAATATGCAAAATTTCGGGCTTGAATTTTACCGTCTGCTTAAACCGTTAAAACCCCTAATCACCAGTTTGCATTTTAGTTTACCTTTTTATGGGGGTGAAGTCATCCTCTTGGCCCAAAAACGAAGTGCCCGTACTCCGAAGAGTTAGCTATGTACTTAATTGAAGTTAAACGCACCCCCATCGGCAAGTTTTTAGGTACTTTAAGCCATCTTTCGGCACCTCAATTAACTCAGCCCTTATTTGCCCATTTTTTGGCAAAATACCCCTTTCTAAAGACTCAAACTGATGAAGTGATTATGGGTAATGTCCTTTCCGCTGGCATTGGCATGAATCCAGCCCGGATCGCGGCTTCCCTCGGTGGTCTAAGCTACCAGGTTCCCAGTTATACCCTCAACCAAGTTTGTGCTTCTTCCATGAGTGCGGTCATTCAAGCCTGTCGGTCTATTCGTGCCGCCGCCGCCCATTTAATTTTGGCTGGCGGTATGGAAAGTATGTCCCAAGCTCCGCATTTGCTACACGGTGTTCGTCAAGGGATTAAATACGGCTCCATATCGCTGGTCGATTCGCTTGCCCACGACGGTTTGTATTGCAGTCTTAGTCACTTGTCAATGGGGGGTACCGCTGAAATTGTGGCCCAAAAGTACAAAATCAGTCGCAATGCTCAAGACAATTATGCTTTAAGGTCACATCGCTTAGCCGTTCAAGCTCAAAAACACGGTCTCTTGGCCCAGGAAATTATTCCGCTTCTGTCGTTAGCTACCGATGAAGGTCCCAGACCTAATACTTCGATCAAGAAATTACGCTTCCTTAAACCTGCCTTTAAAACCAACGGCACGGTTACCGCAGGTAACGCCAGTTCTTTAAACGATGGGGCTTCCTTGACTTTGGTCGCTTCGAAAACAGCCGTAAACCGTTATGATTTAAAACCCCAGGCTAAAATTATCGATGGTGTTTTTGTGGGAGTCAGACCAGAATTAATGGGTTTGGGTCCGATTGCCGCTATCCAATCGATCCTTAAACGTAACGCTTTAAGTCTTAAAGATATTGATGTCTTTGAAATTAATGAAGCCTTTGCCGTTCAAGTCCTGACCGTCATGCAAGTCTTAAAAATCCCTCAGAGCCGAGTTAACCGCCATGGTGGCGCCATTGCTTTAGGTCACCCGCTGGGCATGAGTGGTGTTCGCATTATCGGCAGTTTAATTAATGTCTTGCGTCAGACTGGTGGCCGATGTGGTATCGCTAGTTTGTGTATCGGTGGCGGTCAAGGTGCCGCTGTCCTAATCGAAATTTTATGACCCGGACCGCTCTTGTTACTGGTTCCAGTCGGGGGATTGGCCAGGCCATCGCCCTCGCCTTCGCTCAAGGGGGTTACCGAGTTATCGTCCACGGCTCTAAACCAAGCTTAAAGCTCGACCATACCACTACTACCGTCAGGTCTCTTAGTCCTGAATCATTCAGTTATCCCTTCAACCTTGCCGATGAATTAGCGGTCACGCAAGCTTGTCAATTGTTGTTGAAAAAAGTAGGGGCTATCGACGTTTTAGTCAATAATGCCGCTATCACCCGAGACCAAATTTTTCTCCGGCTGACTCCCGCCCAGTGGGATACGGTAATTAAAACCAATCTTTACGGGCCTTTTTATGTGCTTAAAATCGTCTTACCGGCGATGGTCAAACGTCGCTGGGGTCGAATCATCAACCTGACTTCCATCGCGGCCAAACGGGGTGCTTATGGTAAAACTAATTACGCCGCCGCCAAAGCGGGTTTAATCGCCCTGACCCAATCCTTAGCCTATGAAGTCGGCCGCTATGGCATCACTGTCAATGCCATTTGTCCTGCCTGGGTTAAAACCGACATGAGTCTCTCTATCCCCAAAAAATACCGGGATCAAGCCCTTTCCCAAGTCGCCTTACAACGTATGGCCACACCTAAAGAAATTGCTGATCTGGCTTCTTTTTTGGCCAGTGATCATAGTGCCTATATTAATGGAGCGGTCTTGGATATCAATGGTGGCTTGTCCTAAGTTGTGTTTGAGTCGTCTCAAGGGGGCTGCCGTTGGCTGCGACTAATGCCTTAACTATTTCTCCAATCCAGGTCATCCGCTGATTAAACGTCAGCCGCAAAGGAATCACCGGGTGGTTTTCAGTTACTATTGGTAAATCGACAAAGTCAATGGCATGCATCAGGTACATAACGTATTCTGGTTTACTTCGTAAATATCTCAGTACCAACTGCCGGTATGACTCTCCAAAATAGTAGATAAAAGTCGTGTGTATCGGTAACTTCAAGTAAGGTAGGATTGAAATAGGTAATTCTGTCACCGATTTGGCGGTATTTAAAATGGGGTAAGGTTTTGTAGAGCTAAAAATATCCCGGGTCCGGCCAAAAGATTTATGTTGAATCTGGCCGCCTTTTATTTTGGCGTAAGTAGTCATCAATACTTGGGCATAACCGGGCAGCACACTGGAGTCATACCGGTAACCAAACTTTTTAAGCATTGGGATTATCTCTGGATCTAAATAATACCCCGGGCTTCGAAAACCCACCGGAGCTTGTCGGCACACCGTTTTAATCAGCTGATGAGTTTTGACGATTTCTGCCCTTTTTTGCGCCAAACTTAAAGTCGAAAAAGATATTGGGTGACTGTAGCTATGGTTGGCAATTTCATGGCCGGCCCTGATTGCTTTACGGCAAAATTTTTGGCAAGCTGGCAGCTCTAAATCCCGACCAATCATCATAAAAGTGGCTTTAGAGTTGGTTCTTTTCAACAAGTCTAAACACCGGGGTAAAGCTTCCCGATAAATATAATTGCGATCGTTCAGGATATTTATCTGGTATTCTTGCTCATACATCCAGAGGTTATCGACATCGACATGAAGACAGATCATAAGTCGGGCATGGTAACTTTAGCTCGTTTACCAATCACTTTGGCTGGCACCCCCGCTACAATTGTCCAAGCTTTCACCGGTTTGGTCACTACCGCGTTGGCTCCGACTACCGCCCCCTCCCCAATTTGTGCCCCCGGTAATAAGACCGCTTCGGTCCCGACACAACAATCTTTACCTAAAATTATTTTTTTTGAATAAAACGCCTTATATTCTTCTGGGATCATCGGCCCGCTCATCCTTTTACCTTCGCCAGGATACTCGCTGTTGGCGTAGATTTTAGCCCCCGCCCCCACTGCCGCGTAGTCTTCAATCACCACCGGCTCCCGGGCACCGATAATAGCATAAGGCGCGATATGCACTCGTTTGCCAATCGTAATCTCTCCCAGCATGGCTTCAATCCGGCAGCCTGAGTCAATCCAGGTATATTCCCCAATCGAAATATTTTTCCAGCCATTAAGAAAAACCCCCACGTCTATCAGTGCCTCTTTTCCTAAGTGTTTTAAAGTGGCTTTATAAAACCAATAGCGTAATTTGTAACCCACTCCTCCCGGGATATACCGGATCAACATCTCGCCAAAAGCCACTAACGACTTTAATCCTAATATTATTATTTGATTTTTCGGTATCGGCTGGCCTTTTATATACCGGGAAAAGGCCTGGTATTCGAGATTGTAGTTTTTATTTTTGAGCGGTAACATATATCCATTCGGCCATAAAGGATGATCGGTATAGCCGATTCTGTTGTTTCAATTGGTTAAACCATAGCTTAGCGGCTCGGGTAATTAATCGATCTCTGTCTAATTCTGCCTTTAGCGTTGCTTCCCTGCTTCCCACTTCCGGCAAGATTCCCGCCTGGAGTCGTCTGACTCGAAGAAATTTAAGCCAATCTATATATTTAATGGGGATGAGTTTGTAAGTCACTCTAATTTTCTTAAAACCAGCCGCTTTCAATTTTGCTTTATAAAGCTCAATTGACCTGGGCTTCGGGAAAATCAGGCGCCGCTGTTTAGTCTCTTGTTTAATCCTTGACTTTAAATCATGTCGGTATTTTTGATACGGTCTATCTGTTTTAATCAGATCAATTGCCAAATCGTGAACTTGGTTTATGGTATCATCGATCATCAACACTCCTGGTTTTCTTCCGGCTCTGGTTATATTACCGCTTTGAAAGGTAAAACTACCAGTTCGTTTTAACACTCGATAAATACCGGTAAATGTTTGTTTCAGGTCTTTTATTAAGTGGACCGTGTTGGCAGAAATAACGTAGTCAGTCGCCTCGGTCCCTATCACTTCATCCGGGGTGGTAAAACCATTTCCCTTTTTGGGTAGCAGAGCGAATCGAACTCGTTGATCCTGGTGTAGGATTTCATAGGCTTTTCCCAACCAAGAGGCGGAGTTATCCATCAACCATAGAGTGGCCGTCTTAGGCAACACTTTCAATAAATAAATTGCCGACGCTCCGGTCCCAGCTCCAAAATCTATCAACACCTGACCCTCATTGAATGAACTTTTTAATAGTTCAATCATTCCGTTAATATTTTCCTGGTGCCAAGAAGCCTTCACCACTGCCTCATGATATGCTGTCGCCCCCTTTGAGGTTGGTCGATCAGGTTGCCAGCTATTTTTATTAATTGACTTTAACTCCATACTTTTTTAATCACCTGTAGTTTTGGTATAGAGAAATAATAACATTCTGTCATAAGATAAACATATGCAGCGAAAATTTGACCTCCGCCGCTCCTTCCATTAACCTCGTCTTAATAAATCTTGCACCCACGCTTGTTGTCCATAGACACCCAAAGTCTGTTTCGCAAATTCTTGCCATCTCTTTTGCCATTGTTTCCCTGTCGGGTCACAATAATATATCCGCTTTAACTCCAGCCAGTCTTCTAAGTGACTCTGGTTGAGTTTAGACCTGTTTAATCGACCAATGATGAAATCAAGCATCTTTAAGCCTATGTCCGGTTTCAAGGCTACCGGATCAAAGAAATTGCTTGGTTCATTACGACAAAATTTAAACACTTTATCATCAGATATCGTCCGATTAAAGCTTTTGTGCACCTGATTTCGCTTTAAACTATAAACCCACCAATCTATCAGGTAAAACCTTATAAGCACCATGACTAGTTTCTGGCGCATCAATCTCGGAGTCTCTCGATCTATAACTGTTTTTAAAAAATCTTTCGTTTTATGACTAACTACCCGGATGGCCGTCCGCTTCCCCATGGATTTCACTACAGTCCTTAAATAGTTTCTAAAGATTAAATGGTATTTCCAGGCATAGGCTCGGCTTGAACTGGTACCCGAATGATAGTGATACACCAGTGCTTTGGGACAGGCATAAAACCGATATCCGGTTTTTAGCACCCTTAGTGAAAAGTCTACATCTTCAAAATAGGCAAAATAAGTATTATCTAGTCCCCCCAACAGAGTGTATATATCTTTCCGTACCAAACAGCAAGCGAAACACAAACCCATGATTAATTCCGGTTTATCATATTGACCTAAATCAATTTGACCAATAGCCCGGTTGTAGGGCGAGGCATTATCGTTTATACAGATGCCTACCGAATCAAACACTTTTTGCGGTAAGAAACGACTCAGATAGATTTTGGGAGCTACTCCAGCCGTAAACATATTCCCCTGAATCATAGTGACCATGTGTCCTAACGCCTCAGGCTCTAACTCGGTATCGGTATTGATAAAAAGTAAATATTTGCCGTTGGCCTGGGCCACTCCAATGTTATTTCCCCTGGCAAAACCCCAGTTCCTCTTTTCTTTAATAATTTTGACTTTCTTGGCCATCAACGGATTTTGTTTCAGCCACAGCTTAAGTCTGGATATAGACTGGTCAACAGAAGCATTGTCGACAATAACCACTTCAAAATCTCGATATTTTTGCTTTGTTATCGAAGACAGCAGTAAGGTCAGAAATTTATCGCCGTTGTAATTTACCACAATCACACTGACGCTGGGTTTACTGTGGGGATTCATAATAAAGCCTCTATCTGTTTGACGTTTTTCCCCCAACTAAAACCGTGACTCCAAGTTTGTGCCGCCAATCCCATTTTATTTCTCAGATTAGTATCAGTTATCAGGTTTCGAATCTGCTTTTGGGCCTGGTCAAAGTTAGCTGGCAGATATCCGGTTTGGTTTGGTAGGACCATTTCCCGGTGAGCTCCCAAGTCATAAGCCACGACCGGCACTCCTAGTGCTTGAGACTCAAGCAGAGGTAAATTAAAGCCTTCCCAAAGTGAAGGGGAAAAGCAGACGGTGGCTACTTCCATCAATACCGCTAAATCACTAATTGGTACATGAGGTGCCACCATCACGCCTTCTTGGTAAAATTCAGCTTCAATTTCTCCCTGGGGTAAACCGATTGCCAATATTTTCACTTTTGCCAAACCATGATGATTCAAACTCCGCCTCAACTTGATCAGATCATAGGTATTTTTATAAGGATTTTCATGATAACTTAATCGGCCTACATACACTACCAATTTATCTCTAGCATCAATAAAATATTGCCTTAGAATGTTAGTTTTTTGCAGTGGATTGAAGGCCTGGGCAGCCTCAGTCACATGGTTATACCCCAAGGGTATAATCTGGCATTTCCGCTTGGCATAAAGTGGCAGCGTTTGCTGTAAAAATTTGGAGATAGTCACCATTGCCTGGGGATAGCGAAAATACCAACTATGTTCTAACGTATCAAAAATCTGCTTCCGATATTGCTTTAATCCCCGATAACCGGTGCTGGGGGAATTGCCATAAAAATTCAGAATTACCTTGCCTCTGGTCGTCAAAAACGGCAACCAGGTGTTAAAAGTAGGCGTCTGGATTATAAATATCTCAAACATTTCCAACTGGCCCTTAAACTCCCTGAGCATCTTATAAGCCGCCCAGTCCTGTTTGATTGGATTGAAAAACAGGGGGATCGGGATTTGATAAATCGCATAGGGCGTGTCCTTAAAAATTTCCCAATCCACCTCCACCGCCATGATCGCCACTTGGTGGCGTAGTGCCAAACGCTTGGCCTGTTCATGGACTACCAAATCCACCCCGAAACCTTGTTTTAACCTCTCGGTCAGAATCAGGATTCGCTTATCGGTTATTTTATTTTTCGCCATATTTTCTTCAAGAAATACATTTCCCGGTCGGGAAATTTGGCCTCTAGAGCTTGCTGTTTTTCCCTATTTGACTTCTGTAGAAACTCGATCGCCGCCTGCTTTTTCCGGTTTGCCTGGTCCAACGCCTGTATAAGTTTATCTTGATCTAATAATCGTTCCTCTTGTTCCAAAGCCCGGTTAACCCCAAGTTCGGCTGCGGTTCGCCAGAATGTGGCATCGACAGCTTGGGGGGAGGTGCCGGCTACCTGTTCCAGAATATGTTTTAACTGTTGGCCAAGTTTTGTATAACTATAATTCGTTAAAGTAAATTGTTGATTCTTAATAGAATTTGGCTGCTCATATGCCGCCTCCAACTTCTTGACCAAATCTGGCTGTGATTTCGGGTTTACCCACCAGACTTGGGGAAATGTAGCTTTGGCGTAGGTTGCTTGGGTCATCACCAAATTACAGTTAGCCAAGGCACCTTCCCTAACTGTTAATCCCCACGGTTCAAACACTGCCGGGTGAGCGATAACCTTTGCCTGCTCATACTCCCGCTTTAACTTAAGTTCCGACAAGTTTTTTAGCCACCGACATTTAGACCATTTTCCCTCAACCAGCCGACATTCTTGGTAATATTCTTGGTCACTGACCGTTCCGACTAAAGTCAACGGTAGGTCTAATTTTTTACAGGCTTGGATTAAATTCAGTTGATTTTTTCGCCGCTCAATTCGGCCGATATTGATGACTCCCTTTTTACCGGTTAATTTTTGGCTGATATATGTTTCATTTACGCCGATGCCGCAATAAAAGACTGGGACTTTGACTTTAAGACCGATATAGGTTTCAAAACTATCCTTTTCTGCCCTCGATATGAAAATGATTCCATCTGCATATTCAGCCACTAGCCGTTGATATCCCTTGTCATTAATGTTCATATTGAAAGCAAAGACTAGAAAATGATGTCCGGCTGCCTTAGCTTGGACCAAATGATCCAGCACCCAAGGGTAATTGATATTCCAGCTAATTACTACGACTTGACCTGTTTTTGACACATTATTTTTTACGTTAACTCCCACTGCAACTAAGGCTTTGGCAAACCCATCCATAGCCACCATATCTCCCCCCGGCCAACCCTTACGGCTCCGGTTTCTCATCACCACCGTAAAATTAGAACCGAACTTTGTCATCATTACTAATATATTCTACCCTCATTGCCATAGTATACTTTTTGGGCTACGTAGTAGGATTTATACATAATAGTATTATGTTTCAACAAGCATTAAAACAATACTTATACTAATTAAGCTTGATTCATACACCCAAACAATACCATGTCATCCTTCATCTACCTACCAATTTAGACCTGATGATGCGATGTGAGATTCTCAAGCGATTACATTTCTTTTTTGGTAAATATCCTGTCCGGATTACCGATAATATTGAAGATATCACCCCTCCATATGACCGACCAGTCATTACCTCAACTCTACTCACCTTTTCTCCTGGACTAGATCCCCGGTATCCTAAAGGCTTGTTCAACGTGGACTTTCTCCATGACCCACTCGAAAGTGTTGCCTGGCACGCTTAACTTTTATTTTTAACCAATACTCAAATTTTGGACCAATGAGGTAAATGCAACTGCACTGCTATTTTAGGTTTATCTATTTTGTCAGGCTTCGGTTCTCCAAATGTGAAATTCGATCCCTGTATATCTAGCGAATAGTCTTTAACTCCTAACTTATTCAGGACTTTATGATATTGCCAAAATAGATGACTGGCCGGATAACGTCGGTTCTCATATTGACCATGTCGCAAATGGTGGATTAAAGGATTCATCCTTAAACTTTTGACGTCAGGATTCTGTTGTAAATAAAGCTGAGAACTAAAAAATGGGTTCGGATCAAGCTTTAATATTTGATAATTAGCTAAGTAATGCCAGATTGGATGAGTCCAAATTCGAGCGATTAAATTTAAAGGGATTATGTTTGTATCCCGCCAAGGCCACCAAATGCTTGAACTGACCTGTTTGTAGATCTTCTGGTTTTGGTTGTAGTACCATCTATAGGCGAACAAACCGCTCTTTCTAATTAGGTGAAAATCATTAATTTTTTGTCTGATAGAGTCAAGCATATATTATTAGCTACAATTGGCTATCCAATCAAAAAATGGATGTCGTCTCCGCCATTCACTTGGCAATGGTAATAGCCGTGGTTTTTCTTCTGCCAATAACTTTTTTACCATCTGTTTTAGAACCCATCTTTCCCTAAGTGAAATCTGGGGGTTATAGGGGCTAGGCAATTCCCCTAGCCATTCGCTCTTCGGCTGACCAAAAGTTAATGGCGGGTTCTCTATTTGATTAAAATAGGTCGTAATATATGACATCAATATTTCTTCGTTGAGTCCGTTTCCGGGTCTAATTTCACTAAAAATAGCCTGAAGTAAACGTGGTAGCTGTGTATTAATTGAGGCTTTCATGTTTAATTCCCCGACTCTTTCTGGTTGAGCGACTAAGCGAACTTTACGTTTCGTTGTTCTCAACATTCTTTCGGCTAATAACCAGTGATCATTGGTGGGGTAATCTTGGGGATGTTCTTTATCGGAACGCCAATATTCTGCATATACCTGTTGGTGTTTCTGGCTTGAAATAAGATTAAGGCCATCGATGGGGTAGGTCGGATAATACTCCGGGGTCTTGCCGAGACCCAGTTTGATTAAAGTTGGGAAAATATCGGTGATTGAAGCTAATCGGTTGTCTAATCCAGGTTTTAGCTGAGGCGTATGGATTAATAAGGGAACTTGCACGATTTCTTCATATAAATCACCCCCATGAGCAAAATAAGGTTTATGGCGAAAACATCTACCCTCACCATGGTCTGAAAAAATAACCAGTAATGCTTGACTTAATTCACCAATAGCCTCTAAGCGATCAATAAATCTTTTTAATCTCCCCTGATCAAAAAGCTCAACTCCTTGGAGATATAAGGGGAAAAGACGCTGGTATTGGTTTTTTTCACCGCCAAAAATTCGCCGCCATTCCATGTAAGGGTCTTTTTTCCGGCTTGGTGAAGCTAAATGGTTTACTTTTGCTTCGGTACTTAATACTTCATAATATCGATCCCAATCGGCTGGCTTTGCTTGATCCCGAGGCAGCAAGTAAGGGTCATGGACGTCAAAAAAATGTTTGAACACAAACATTTTCTTTTGCCGGTTGGCCTGAATAAATCGAAACAGCTTCTGGTCACTGATGGGAATTTTGACTTGAAATCCTCGATCTAAACCCATCGGTTCTAACATGGTTGGTTCGTCACTGGCCAACACTGTCAAATAACCGGCTTCAGCCATTACCTCCGCCATCGTCATCACCGCTTGTTTTAAGGAGTGAATTTGCGGATTTAGCAAAGCTCGGACATTGTGTTTTGGTGGATTAAGGCCAGTAAAAACGCTCGCGTGAGCGGTACTGGTATATGAAGCTGTGCTAAACAGTTGCCTGAAAACTAAAGATTTAGATGCTAATTCACCAAGTGTCTTCATCTTTGGCCAGTTTTTATTGCCGATACCACCATAATCATATAGTCGCTGAGAATTAGTTAGACAGTCATTTCTTAAAGTATCGATAGAGATTAGATAGATATGCTGATACATGGATTTACCAGTAACCCAACTGGCGTAGCCGTTTCATTGTCTTTTCTTTGGTCGCTTCCCGGCCGGCTCTTTCCGGGGCCTTTGGATCATCCACCGGTTTAGTAAACGGCGCTTCCCCTAACGATTTATAACCTTTATCGTAAAGAGCTACATATGGGACTTGATACAGCCTGATATATTTCCAGATGTCATCTAAAGTAAAATCTAAGATTGGATGGACTCGGGTATGGGTTTTTCGGGGTGAAAACGCTATTTCCTGAGATCTGGATTCATGTTCGTCGTGCCGGATGCCGGCCAAAAAAGCGTCAATCTTAAACTTATTGATCGCATAATTAATGGCATTAATTTTGGCGATCCGCATCACTTCCATCTTTGCCTCGGTATCTTTAGCCGTCTTAAAAGCCGTTAAGTCCTGATCCAAGTGTTTCACCCACTTCAAGTTTAAATCCCATTCTTTTTCATATTTTCTAATAAAATCATAAATTTCCGGGAATTCCAGGGTTGAATCGTTAAACATCACTTTAAACGGTACCTGACCGTCAAAAACTTCTCTCACCATATGGAGGATCACCGTCGAATCTTTGCCCCCCGTCCACGCCACGGCAATATTCTTATGTGGCCACATTTTTGCCGCATCTTTGATGATTTTTCTGGCCTGATCAACTTTTTCCTTTAATAGGCTAGCCATAGTATTCCTCTTATTTCCCACTATAATGCTTGATCTATCTAGCTGACAACCATTGCTTCACTCTTTTGTCCGGTCCGATAAATCCACTTTTTCTTAAACTGGCTTACCTCCGCCTCCACCCTTTCGTACTCTCGCTTATAAAAATCCCGGTGTCGTTAAGCTTTAGCTTTCGGCCGGCAGCTGCTGGGGTGCCGGGAATCAAATACGGTGCGTGTTTATTGATCAGAGTTGGTTTATTAAGTCTCAAGCCGGGGAGGGGAGTCCACATCGTCATTTTTTGTTAACTCAAAAACCTCATGGTTAAATGCCTTTAATATTGGCAACTCACTTGAGCCTCAATAATAATTCCAAAGTCTTTCATACCTTGCCATAGACAAACAAAGCTTCTTTCATTAACTGGATAGTCTCCTCCAGTAATTTTTCTTTAATCCAAGTTTTTTGGTCCTCGTTCACCAACTCACCCAAACCAGACAGTAGGTTTATACCCCGCTTGTCCTTCAAGATTTCTATCACCTTCTCAATTTGTTGGGGTATCGTTAAACCGGTATAATCCCTGATCACCCCAGCTTCAATTTCCCATTGGTTTTTGGCAAAATAATTGACATCAAACACATCTCGATTGGCAAACCTGCTTCTTTGAGTCAAGGCGGTCAATTTGGCAGCATACATGCTTGATTTCTGGATTACTCGCAAGGATATTCCCAACATTTCCGCCAGGTTGTATTGGCTTGCCTGTTGCCGTTTGGATATTTCCACTTTTATATTATGGTCTTTTTCACCGTACGATAAAAAGAAGAAAAGCGTATATTTCTTGCTGTATTGGTCTTTGACTTCATAATCACCAAATAGTTTTTCTAAAGCTTTAGTCAATTTCGATTCCTTCGTTTCGGTGACCAAATCAAAATCCAAATCTACCGAAAATCTCGGCAAGCCGTAAAGCATGTAGGCTGCCGTCCCCCCCTTAAAGCCTAAAGCTGTACCGGCTACCGGATCGGTGTATATTCGCTTAATGATTCTAGCTAAATGCATCCGGTGCATTTGGACGTTAAGCATATTTTCTTATTTCCTTGGCTTTATTCAAAACTGTTTGGCTTTCGTATATTTTGGCCATCTTCCCTAATAATTTCCAGTTTACTTGACGTAGATTATCGAAATAGAAGTTTGGGTTAAGGTAAAGCGAGTCCAAAATTGCCCGCTCCGGTGTGGCTTTTGCCAGATTTGCCTCTTGGATAATTCCGAAAGGATTTACCAAAATAGCTGGTTTTAATTTTTTAAAGACGATTTTAGTTGCCCTAATTGTTATTTCCCGGCTGATATAACTAGCCACAAATATTCGCTCGTAATTTTGAAAAATTACTCCGGCTTCTCTTAAAACGGTTTCAAAGCTAAGATAAGCCGGCGTATATATACTGGCAGCTAATTCCCAAGGGTTATAGCTATCATCTAAAGCATACATACCCTTGGTGATTCTGATTAAGTCACCTTTGGAAACGTAGTATTGAATCCTGCTTTTTAACAGGTCTTTATTTGAAATACTCCACAATAGCCTCAGGTCGTTGGCAGAAAAAATGGTTTTGTTAGTTTTATGCAGTATATTAATGACGTTACTCATACCGGCCTAAATTATGTGAACTGAAGGTAAGGATAATTCTTACCATGAGTTCATAATAGCAACCTAGATTATTCTCGACAAGCGTCAATTTTCACTTTTTCGATCGATTTAACCACTGACTTTTGATTCCCTGCCCGATCATATAAATCCGTTTATGCTTAAACATTTTTACCTCCTTATCTACCCGTTCAAACTCCTCACGGTAAAAATCCCGGTCTTTTTGTAGCCACCAGCGGTCCCAGTCGGTAACCCTGGGGATTCTGCCGGTTACTAAACCAATGCCGGTATCGTCCAGCTCCAGTTTCCGACTTGTAGCTTTGGCTATTCCCGGCATCGGGTAGGGTGATAACTGGTCGATTAAGGTGGTTCTGATTAGGCTCAAACCGGGAAGGGGAATCATCAGCGCCAAAATGTTGCCGTAACCTTCGTGGCCAAAAGCGGCTAGGGCTTGCCGGTGGGCAGTTTTAACCTCAAGTGGTACCAGTTCAGCCTGGTCCTCACTCACTGCCCAAAGTCGGTAGTCAAGCTTTTGTAACCAAGTTAGTAGTTCTCCCTTACCCCGGCCGGCTAGTCTTTGGCTTTCCGGGTGGTACTCAAACAAGATGGCCGGGTGGTCCCGCTTGATGACTTCAGTACCACCCTGTAAAGTTGGTAATTCGTGGCCTTCCACATCGATTTTAATAAAGCCCACCTGTTGATTACCGGCCAGGGTATTAATGGTTTTGGTTTGCACTTTTTCAGTTTTTAACGTCGGTCCGGTCGGGTGGGGATTAAACGACGATGAATCAGAAGCCACCGACACCCGCATTTCCCGCTCTCCGGTTTGATCAGAGACGGCCGCTTGGACTACTTGGATCGGTTTAAAGCTATTGGCTATAATATTTTTTTTCAAGACTTGGGTATTGGAGCCAATCGGCTCTACTGCCATGATTGGCTGCGGTCCGCGGCTGGCCAGCAGTAAACTGTAGTAACCGTAATGGGCCCCTAGATCCATGATCAAAGCTTTTGTCGGCAGACGCTTTTGCATGGCTAAGACTAAGCGGCTGGAAACCGGTTCGTACAACCGGTCGGCATATAGCTTGACAAACCGCCTGGTCACCCAGAAATCAAAACCCCAAATAATCAATTTGGTTAAATGATCCACTTCATAGTCTGCTTGGTAATCGTTGTTAATCATGGCCTTATCATAATCCTTCGCTACTCCCCGCTTTCTTTCATTTTTCAGTATATAATAGTTCATATACCCGTCCCTCAAGATTTTCAAGCCTTTTTACCCAGCTCCCCCGTTTCCAATCTGGATCCGCAGCGGGACAAATGGTATATCCTCGAATCGCTCTTAAAAAATGCTAGCCTTGAAGCCTGGCAGTGGATGCTTAAAACTTATCGAGACGAAGATATTATTCACATGGTTAAGACCAGTCGCATTCTTATACCCAAAGACGTCATGATATGGTGTCATTACTTTCATATTCCCTCAAGCGAGGTGAAATGTTTACAGCCAAAGTCCCCCTCCACACCCAAGAGCTCATGGCCTTACTAGCGCCATTATTGCCTCCCAAAACTTATTTAGCTGGGGGGACCGCCCTTTGCCTCCATTTGGACCATCGATCATCATTTGATATAGACTTGTACACTCCTCATCACTTTGATGAAAAAAAGTATCTTAAGCTGTGGCGTACCTCCTTGCCCGAATTTGAAGTTCTATATACTAGTGAGCAAACTATTGGTGGTAAGGTCACTAATGGGGAGATTAACCTCTTTTATTTTGAGTACCCCCTCCTTGAAACTCCTTCACAGTTTAATGGCATACCTATCGCCTCAATTGCCGATATCGGAGCGATGAAAATTGAAGCTATTGCCAGCCGAGGTTTAAAGCGGGATTTTTTTGATTTATATATCATCTGTCAACAGCGCTAAAAACCACTGTCGCATTGGCTGAAATTAGCCCAAAAGAAATTTTCATATCAAAATTCGTATGTACCGAATATCATCAAATCCCTGACTTACTTTACCGATGCCGAAACCAAGTCTGAACGGGCAAATATTATTGACTCTCAGTGGCTTCAAGTTAAACGGTTCTTTGAGCAACAATCAGCTGGTTTGGTCAAAGAATTTTTACAGCCATAGTGCCAACAGTAAATTCCCTACCGTAAACACCCAAAAGCTTTGTTGGCCTAGGTAAGCCAAGGCTAATAATCCTTTCGGCCAGTGCTTGGGCTTGAGACCAACAAAGCCCACCGCAAGTAAGGCCATGAGCGATAGTCTGATAACAAATTGTTGGTTCGGGTAGATATCGAGACTGTTTAACCAATATCGACCCGGAGCGTATAAAGCTATTACCCCCCAGGCTAAGTTAATCATCGGTCGGGTTAATCGACCTCGCTGTTTTAACTCCATTATTAGGGCTCCGGTCCCATAGACCGCGATCACGGGTAGTAGGGGGGTGGTGTTTAACCAATAGTCAAAACCTAAATTCCGGATTAGCCCCGGTAATTTGGCTGTTTCCATCAGTAATCTGGCTGTGGTCATCATCATGATGACGATCAAACCGCTGGCATAAGATCGGTTAACTTTGGCCGTTAACCACCAATACAGCGGCGCGACTAAATAAACTCCGGCTAATACGCAGTAGATCGACAACCATTGACCACCACTTAAACCCAACTCCTGGAGAACGAGGTAATAAATTAAATAAGTGATGATTAATATCCCCGCCCGCCGCCATTCCCGCCTGATGCAGTCTCTCAGTTTAAATGGCTGCCGGCCGTATGCCCCATAACCCATCATGCCCGCAATCCCCCCAAAAACCACTCCGATTGAGGCATAACCGGAGAAAAAGTCACCCCAGGCAATTAAGTCAGGTTCAGGCTTTATTTGAGTCATGTGGATAATCAGAGCTGTCACCACCACCAGACCTCGCCAGACATCAATCCCGACCCAGCGTTTGCTGGCCTCATAAACCGGAAGCTTCATACTTTTGGCCAGTTGATTTTAATGGCTCGCACCTCAGTAGTTCGGTATAGCCCATAGGCCAAAGCCAAGGTTAGGGGGAGGCACAAGCCTAAAATTAAAATTAAGATTAGGGGATAGGGCAGCCAGGGTGAGGCCGCCACTAAGATAAAACTGGCTAAAGTGTTAATAATTAACAAGTGGACTATATAGAGGGAATAGGAAATTCTACCTAAACCTATCCAAATTGACTGGCTGAGCATATTTTGCAGCCGTGGTGAACCCATGAGTAATATTAAAAGGAGCGTCGCCCCTAAGGCTGGATAAAACATCGCTTGGTTAGCCAAGTTAACTTGGGGTAAAAAATCATACCACGAGCCAGCCATCAAGGTCTTGTCGGTCCAGGACGGATAAGTCCCAAAATAGATAAAACCTAAAAATAAGCCAATTTGCCAACTTTTAGACCAGCTTATTTTGGACTTTAGACTGACTCTTTCAGCCAAAATTACTCCGATTAACAGCGAAAAATACCAGGTTTTTATCAATAAAATTAAACTGATGCCGTAAATCAACCAGCGCCAGCGCGGTTGCCAAGCAGCCAGCGCTAAAACCGCCATCAAGAGAAAAGAACCTAAGAAGAAAAAGGGGACCACCCACAGCGACGAGTTGTAAACCGTTTCCATGGGGATAATCTTGAAGTACACTTCAACCAACGACTGCTTCAGCATGATTAAAAAATTAGGTTCAAAGCGCCACATCGTCCCTAACCAAAACCAAGATCTCGAAATCTCGGCCGCTTTCTGGTTAAAGGCTAAATTTAGTTTCAAAGCCAACCAAATTAGTCCACCGGTGGCTACAACTGGTCCCACTAGTCTAAAATAGCGATTTATGCTTGATCTAATCAGGTGTTGTCGCCGCCGCCCCATCTGGATAAAAGTCCAAGTCATCACCCATCCCGAGAGGATTAAAAAGACGAACAACCACACGATCCCGGCCAGAGGTAGTTTCAGCGGGGTGTTGTACAGCCACAGTTCCCCTGATCCTGGCAAATGATAGGTCCCGGCAGCCTTGGAGAAAACCCCTGGCAGAAAAGCTAAAGCATAATGGTGCAGAATAATTAACATCGCCGCTAAACCTCTTAGACCGTCTAAATATTTGATTCTTTCTTGCGCCATAATTTAACTGTCAGTCTTGATAAAACCCGAAAAATTTCGGCCGCGTTCGATAATAAACTGGGGTAAGGTGGTTGGTTTAATGAACCGTTTCGGGTGTTTTAATGTCAATCGCCACCAATTGATTAAATCCAATCTGGCTTTAAACCGTTTATTCATCCTTCTGGAAGTAGTTAAGCGTTGATGAGTCATGCGAATCTCAGTCACCACTCCAAAGTGATAACCGGCCTGTTTTAAGCGTAAACAAAAATCCACATCTTCAAGGTAGGCAAAAAAATGCTCATCAAAACCACCCATTTGTCTAAACACCTTGGTGTTTATTAATAAACAGGCCGCCGTCAATCCATCCAAACCCGCCTCGCTCTGGTTTTTTGGATCAAAATTCAGTTCGACTTTACCCCTGGGTAAAACTCGGTAACCTATGTTTTCAATCTGCCCGCTGAGATTAACTAAAACCGGAGCGGCAGCGATCCAATCATGCTTTAGTGAATCGCTGATTAATTGATTGGCTGAAGACCGAGTTATCCCGCTGACATCGTCATTTAAAATTAATAACCACTCGGTCTTGACCTGCTGGGCTCCCAGATTAATCGCGGCGGCAAAGCCAAGATTCTGTGTTTGTGGCAAATAAATCAGCCGGTTTTGCTTAAGAAATTTCTCCTTGGCTGCTGTCGGCTGGTTATCGATCACCACTACCGGCATTGCCATGACCTTTAACTCTTTGGCCAATTTATATAAACCCTGGGTGTTATTCAGGGTGGGAATGATAGCCGTGATTGAAATGGTTGCCATATTGTTCGGTCAGTAAGCGGCGGTACTCCTTCAACGCTTCCGTCATCGGTCCGCTAAAGGCCAAGCTTCCCTGCCAGATGACCAGACCCCGGGTACAAAATGACTCTAATAGGTCGCTGGCATGGGAGACAATCACCATCGTTTTCTCCTGGTTTTTAAACTGGTTCATGGCTCTTAAACATTTGGCTTGGAAGGGGGCATCACCCACGGCTAGGATTTCATCAATCAAGAGTATATCCGGATCGACATGGATGGCCACCGAAAATCCCAGACGCATATACATGCCTGAGGAGTAGTGTTTGATTGGGGTGTCGATAAATTCGACCAATTCGGCGAAGTCAATGATTTCCTTGAGGCGTCGGTCAATTTCTTTGATTTTTAAACCCAAAATTGAACCGTTGATATAAATATTTTCCCGACCGGTTAATTCGGCGTGAAAGCCGGCACCCAATTCAATCAGGGGGGCAATCCGGCCTTTCACCGTCACTAACCCGGTGGTTGGTTCGGTGACCCCGGCGATTAATTTTAATAAGGTCGATTTACCGCTGCCGTTGGGGCCTAAAACCCCAACCACTTCCCCCGGTTCCACTGCTAAAGAGATATCTTTCAAAGCCCAAAACTGCTCGGCTCTTTTAAACCTGGCCACTTCAATTAAGGCTTCTTTAAGGAGCTTTTTACCTTTGGTGTATTGTTTACTCACTTGGTCAAATTTAATCGCTGTCATACCCCGTTTAAATGACGTCGGCGAATACCGCTTGCCGTTTCTGAAAATAGCGCCAGCCGATAATGAATACCCCGGCGGTCACCAGAATGGCATAACCAAACGACTCCCACGGTGGGGCAACCCCATAGAGTAGGGTATTGCGGTAGGCATTGATGATCCCGACCATGGGATTTAAGTTATAAACCATCCTCCAAGTTTCGGGTACGTATTCTGGCGGGTAGATCACTGGTGATAAATACATCCAAATCATTAAGAACACTTCTAATAAATTTTCTACATCTCGATAAAAGACGTTTAGAGCCGATAAAATCAGCGATACTCCTAAAGTCATCACCATCTGGACCAAGAAAATTAACGGTAGCCAGATGATCGTCCAATAAATCGGCTGACCCATCGTTAGCATTAAAGCCAACAACACCGCTGTTGACAAACCCAGATCTACTAACTTGACTAATATAGCTGAGATCGGGAAAATCACCCGGGGCATTTTGATTTTGGTGATCAACGCCGCGTTGGCGATTAACGAGCTGGTGGCCGCTGAGACGGCATTGGCGGTATATGTCCATGGCACTAACGCGGTAAACAAAAACAATGAATAGGGAATCTCTCCGGTATTAATTTTAAAGAAATACTTAAAAACTATACTTAACGTGGTTAACTTCAGTAAGGGGGCCAGGACCACCCAGGCATATCCCAGGATTGACTGTTTATAACGCGCTTTGATTTCGCGTTGGGTTAACTGCTGGATCAATTCCCCCCACTGATTGACTAGGGGGATAAAGCCGAAAATCATCCTTTTTATTATACCGGTAACCCGGCTTTAAGTTACAATGAGCCTATGTCTGTCACCAGTTGGCTTAATTCTACCGGGGTGCGTCAATCGGCTATCTTAACCGGCGGCAACGTTGTCTCCACTTTTATTTCCGCTCTAGCCTTAATTCTTTTAAGTCGGATTCTCGGACCGGCTGCCTATGGCGCTTTTTCAGTGGCTTTTGCCCTCTCCATGTTGACTACCAAAATTTTTGATTTTGGCCTCAACTTAAGTCTTCAAAAATATCTTTCCCAAGCCGCCGGTCACTCCCGCCTTAAAGTTCACCAGCTGGTAACCTATGGCTTTAGAATCAAACTGCTTGGTTCCGGAGCTATTCTCCTCGCTGCTTTCGGTCTAACCGTCCCCTTAAGTCATGCTTTACACCTCTCTGATCAATTGGCCATAATCTTTTTAGGTATCGCTTTGGGCTTGATCATTTATTGGTTTGATTTTGTGGCTTACCTCTTTCAAAGCCTGTCCGCTTTCAGCTTAACGGCGGTTTTAGCCATGGTTCAAGCGGCCACCAAACTCCTGGTGATTTTAAGTTTGATCCTTGCTGGGGTGACATCGGCCGCGATCACTTATTTAGCCTATGGTTTGGCACCCCTCACCGGTTTGGGTTTGGGTTTAATTAAACTTAAAGACCGCTGGCATTGGCAACCAGGACTTTCGTCCCCGGCTCGATCGGCTTTATGGCGCCTGACCCGCTATACCGCCATGCTAACCATTGCCCAAGCCCTGACCGATTATCTCGATATCATTCTGGTCCAGAATTTAACTGACCAATACCAAACCGGTCTCTATGCCGCCGCTGCCCGTATCGGTTTGCTCTTAGCGGTGGTGGCTTTTTCTATCAACAGCGTCATGAATACCCGCGCCGCTAAATATACCGATCCCCAGGTCTTGCGCCGTTATCAAAAGAAAGCCTTAAGCTTTGCCGGGTTCAGTCTCTTCAGTTTAGTGATTTTATTACCCTTGTCGCCGTGGCTCCTTTATCTGACGGCTGGCCCGGCCTATTTGTTAGCCGATCCGGCTTTAAAATATCTCTTGACTGCCGGCGTGGTCATGATTGCCACCGCCCCCTTGGCCGCTGTTTTTTATGGTCTGGATTTTCCCCTTTACTTTGCCCTGGTCGGGGTGACTCAGGTAGTGGTCTTGGTCGGCTTCAGTTGGTACTTAATTCCCGTCTGGGGGATCGTCGGCGCTGGTCAAGCCCGGCTCTTGATGCGCGTTGTCGTTTTAGGCGTCACCTTGCTCTGTTTAGCCTGGGTTCGCCGCCCGGCTTTTCGCTATGTCAACACCTAAAATTCACCTTACCTCAAACTGGCTTTTTAGTCTCGGCTGTTTAACTATTTTGAGTTTGTTTTTGGCCTTAAGGCTCTACCGTTTGCCTCAAAGCCTGTTGTTTTTTAACGATATGGGCCGGGACTTTTTGGAACTGTACGAGTGGCAGACCACCGGTTTACCACCGCTCCTAGGCCCCCAAACCTCGGTTATCTCTTTTAATCAAAGTGCTGTCTATTTTTATCTATTGTATCCATTTTATCGCTTAACTGGAGCTTCCGACTTAGCTAGCGTTTACGCCCTCCTCACCACCGCGGTAGTCGTTTTTTTTATCGGTGTTATCTATGCCTTCAACCACCCGTTGGAACGTCGGCGGTTCTTAGTCACCGCCTTTATCCTCGTCATTCATCCGCTCGTAGTTACCCAGAACCGTTTTATCTGGAATCCCTCGTTTGTCCCATATTTTTTGACCGCTGCCTTATTCGTTTATCCCCGCTTACTCCATCCAAGACCACCCCGGGGTTTGATTCATTGGTATGCTGCTCTGGTGACGTTGGCAGTTAGCTTTAATTATTCAGCTTTACCCGTTGTTTTAGCTTCAGTCCTCTATGGTTGCTGGATTTGGCGTCGTTCGGCCGGTAAAATTTTGGGTTGGCTAGCTGCCTATGTCCTGCTCTGGAATCTACCCACCCTCCTCTTTGAAATAAGACATCAGTTTGCTCTCAGTTATTTGTTTCTTATCGGTCAGCGTACCGGTCTGGTTAGTCAAAGCGCTCTAACCAAATTATCCGCCCTCTTCACTTACTTAGGTGCCGCTCCCTCTCTCGCAGTTTGGTTGATCGGTGTCTTGCTCTTAGTTTGTATATTTTTTACTTGGCGCTTCCCGGCTGCTAGTCCGGTTCGAACCTACCTCGTCCTCTTAATTATCGCCCTGGTTATCACCATTTTATTACCAGTGGCTGTCGAAGCCCATTATCTTTTCGGTTTTATCAGCCTTTTGAGCCTGCTCATTGCCAACCTGCCGCTGCCGGTTGCTGCAGTAATCACTCTGGTTTTAGCTTTGACCTGGTTGCGTCCGCCTTTATTTACCGGCTATTTTAAACCGGTGGTGCGAACTTTAGCTGATCTAAATCGCTGCTACCAAACCTTTTGTGCCACCCACCAACAACCGCTTTATGTCTCGATGCAATCAGGCTTATTACCTTACCACAATGCCCCGGAGCATCGTTATTTTATGCTAAAAGCCGGTTGCCAAGCCTTAAATATTGCTCAACATCAAGACCAAGCTCAAACCATGGTGGTCGTGGCTGATGATTCGACCTATGAACACGGCCAAACCGCTTACCACGAACTGACCCTCTTTGGCCCCTCCCGAGAAGTCGAAGTCTTTACTTGCCAAGACAACTTACGCCTTCATCTCTTGGAAAAACTATGACCAAAACTTTACTGATATTACTTTTATTAGCTTGCCTCCTCCGTTTACCTTTACTCAACGGTTCCTTTTGGCTGGATGAAGCCGCTGAAGCCTTAGCCGGTCAGCAGCCGCTGGCTCAACTCCTCCTCATGCGTGGCGATTTCCACCCGCCCCTGCACTATGTTCCGGTCCACTTCTTCCTCTTAGTTAGCCGGGCGGAATGGTGGTTAAGGCTGACTTCGCTCCTCCCGGCCTTAATGACCCTCTTCTTAACGGTTAAACTGAGCCAGACTTTACTTAAACCGGCTCTGGCTGGGGCGGTCGGCCTCTATTTGGCTACCTCTCAATTCCACCTCTATTACTCCCAAGAACTTCGGCCTTATAGTCTGGCGGCTATGTGGGGTATTTTAAGTCTCTTTTATCTTTGGCTTTGGCTTAAGTCTCGGCTCTCAATCTGGCCTTTAGTCCTGATTAACCTCGCCGGTTTGTTTACCGTTTACACCTTTGTTTTTTGTCTGATTGGTCAAATCGTCTATGTTTTCATGGTCAATCGGGATCGTTTAAAAGCCTATTATGGTCACCTTCTTGCAGTCGGCCTCGGCTCCAGTTGGTGGTGGTTATTCTGGTTACCCCAATGGCAAGCCGGCTTTAAGTTGCGCCAGCTTTTACCCGGCTGGGATCAGGTCGTTAGCCCGCCGTGGCTTAAAGCCCTGCCTTTAACCCTGGAAAAATTATTTTTAGGCACCCTCCCGGTCCCCGATGCCCTCTTCGGTTTTGGTCTGGTTGCCGGCTTAACGATCGGTCTATTCCTGGCTGTCTTAACCACTTGGTTTCAACCCAGACTGCGTCCTTTACTGGCCTATTTTTTAACTGTTTTATTGACGGCTTTTATCGTCACTCCCTTTGTTCCCCTTTTAGATCCCAAACGCCTCTTATTTCTCTTACCGGTCTTAGCCATCCTCTTAATCGGCGCTTTGAGTCAATGGTCTCGGTTCAAATTTTTCTTTGGTGGTCTGCTTCTCCTCAATTGTCTGGTCATCGGTTTGTATTGGCTCAAACCCGAGTATCAGCGGGAACCGTGGCGGGC
>Ga0154763_145_pt1 | contig 30415 bp, 25 predicted proteins | sample Rifle2008BG16ft_FD_105771 | JGI IMG/M metagenome (GOLD analysis project Ga0154763, IMG submission 105771) | Microgenomates group bacterium RBG_16_45_19
GTTTTGGATATAAAAAAGGTCGCCGCGTTCGAAATAGGGGGCGTCCAGATATTTATATAACTCTTCCCGGGGTTGATTCAGGATCCAGGCCTTGGCCTGGAAAAGGGCTGGATTATCGAACAAGGGTTGAACGGCGGTCTCCATATAACTGACTTGGTAACTGCTGGCAAACCAATAGGGAGCGACATATTCATATTCGTCCAGTGCTGCTTGGATTTGGCTGTGGAGATTTTGGTCAAGTAGATCGGCCACTGCCGGGGTGAGCCACATAAAATTGACGGCAATATTATACCGACGCCGGAAGTGATTACCGCCAGCCGGACCGCCAGTGTGAGTAAACCAATACGAGTCTTTAGAAAAGGTTTGGACTTGGACACGGAAGTCTGTATACGTGGTGAGGGATTGTTGGGCTTGATTAGCCAGGTTTTGGTCAGCCGACGGCTGGCCGGCTAAGTTATACAAGCCCAAAAAGCCTTGGTAGCCAGCCATATACATTTGGATTTCAAAGGGGTATTCCTTAAAGCGTTCTCGGTACGTAGTATTCACGAAAGGATCATCGAGGTTGTGGAATTCGAGGAGGGGTTTGGCCTTAGTATAGGCATCGAGGGCAATCGAAGGATTGAGTTGAGCATATTGCCAGAGAGCGTAAAAATTGAATTGGGGATACCGCCATGACCAGGTGTTTCGGGGGACACCGGTTTTGGTCCGACTGTCATATGTCGACAGGCTATCCAGCCATTGGGGAGGCGGGATGGTGGCGGTGCGGCTGGTACCGGCCTCCCAGCCAACGTGGACACATAAATCAACATAGGGTGTTTGGGGGGAATCACAACCAGCACCAAAATAGGTGGCGTAGTAATCGGCCAGATAGGCTAAGAGTTGCGGGCGCAGGAGAGAATTTACCGGTAAGTGGGCATAAGCCATGGACAAAGTTAAGAGAGTTTCGCCGGGATTGCTGAAATAACTGGCATGTTGAAACAGCAGGTTTTGACCGTCATTGTAGTAGCCGGGGAGTAAAAAACGGTTGGCATCGCCGGGGGTATAGACAGCCAGGATCTTTTGGATTTCTTTTTCCAGTCGACTTTGGAGCTCGGCTGCCGCCGGGACAGTGGCCGGCTGATAAGTTTCATTGAGATAGATATTGTCTAAACGACGGCTCTCACCCTGAGGTCCCATGGCAATCAGGGCATTACCCTCATGGAAATAAACACGGCCTTGATGGAAAATGGGGGGATTATTGCGACCATTGCCATAGATGCCACTTAGACTGTGGTTTTTACCGGCGTACCAAATACTGGAATCGGCTGGTTGGCCAACCATAAGGTACTCATCGTAACCGGGGGCATTGAAGGGATAAATGAGCGGCCCGTCATTGGCAAACTGGATCACGTTTTTGGACTCAAAAGCGTACCGTTGCTGCAGGAGCCGATTACCCCCGCCCGAGAATTCTTCCGGTTCATCCACCACCCCCCACCAATCGACCAAGCGGACATAGGGGGTACCGGGTAACCAGCTACCCATATTGGTTGGCAGTGAGCCGGAATCCCAAAAACGGTAGTTCATCCGTTGATACAAGCTGCCATCGGGCATAGCCACCGGGGGGTACATGGCCCCGTTGCCATTGTTTCCCCAGAAAATATACGGCGGGGTGGTGCCAACTATGGGAGCACCGGTGTTTTTATTTAAAAAAGTGTGAGTTTGAAGGTGAGGATTGTTACTGAGTACAGTTGAGATTTTAGACATGTCCATAATGCTTGAGCCGGCTGGCCAGGGCCAGCTAATGTCGGTACGATCATTCGGACCATCGGCGGTAAAACGAGGGCCGATGTCGCAATTGGGGTAACCGGTAGCGCAACCATTAGGATAGAGGAGCGGTCGATAGCTGGGTTGGTAGGTTTTATCAATCCACCGGTAGGGGCTATTGCTGACGAAAGTGACATAGTCACCGTTGATGATCGGCCAATAGTTACGAAAATCATGGCCAGGCAGTTTATCGGTTGATTTCCATCTCAAGGTACCAGTGTCGGCATAAACGGCGTAGGCGTACATGTTGTTGGCGGCAAAATAGAGGGTGTGGGGGGTACTTTGATCATAGGTTATGGCTTGGCTGATTGACCCCGTCAGAGGGTCTTGGCCGCTGGGGGGATAACGCCAGCTTAATGACCCATTAGTAGCAGAGTAGGCATAGAGGTAGCCGTCTCGGTTGCCTTCGTAGACGGTGTTGTTGGCGACCACGGGGCTGGTCTCAAAGGCAGCCTGGGCCTCAGTTGACTGCCAGATAAGACTGCCGGTCGCGGCGTTTAGAGCGCGCATTTTCTTGTCGTAACCACCGATGTAAACGACTCTATTGACTACCGTCGGTGAATGGCCCAAAGGTAACTCAGTATCATAGCGCCAGAGGAGGGCACCAGTGGCGGCATTTAGGGCTAATAAGCCTTTGGAGGTCGAGAGGTATAACGTGCCGTCGACCGCAATTACTTGGGATTTAAAATCAATGAACGGTTCGATGACCCGATACCACTCGACTGAGAGACCGGTATCGACTTGCTCGTTTACCCAGCTGGTGCGTTGAAAGTTAGCCCCGGCGGTATACCAGTTAGCTGAGGTTTGAGCCAAGGCAGGACTAGCCAGGATCAAGAAACCAGAAACAAGAAACAATGAATAACCAAGAGCGAAACGGCCCAGCATAGTCCTATTCTATAGGTATTGGACCAGGAAATTAAAGTCAAAAATATCAATTAAACCAGTACCAAGGAGGTTGTAAGGTAAATAGGTTTGATTGAAACGGGAAACTAACAGGCTTAAATCTAACCAATCCACATCCCCATCCCCATCAAAGCCTAAGAAAGGCGTCGGTGAGGGTGAGGGGGGTGGGGGAGTGTAATTGGGATCAGAGGGAGCTTCAATCAAGGCTACCAGGTTTTGGATATAGAAGAGGTCTCCCCGTTCAAACATGGGGGTGTCCAGGTATTTGTATAACTCTTCCCGGGGTTGATTAAGAATCCAGGCCTTGGCTTGGAAGAGGGCTGGAGGATCAAAGATATGAGTGGTGGAGTTTTCGCCATAGCCAATTTGGTTACCTCCAATAAACCACTGAGGGGCGACGCGATAGTATTCGGTGAGAGCGTTTTGAATTAGAGGCAGCAGGGTTGAGTTCTGCCCGTATAGATCGCCCACGACGGGGGTCAACCACATAAAGTTAGCCGCAATGCTAAAACTTTGACGATTTCTATTAGTCCAATGAGGATCAGTCGAGAAATGGCTTTGGCGAAAGTTTAGATATTCATTAAGTTTAGCGGCTGTTTGGCTTCTCAATGTGGGACTACAGTGAGTGCTGCCGACGAGATCACAGAGGTTGAGAAAACCTTGATACCCGGATAAGTACATATTCACCGTAAAAGGAAATTCGGTTAGGGTCGCTTGAATACTGGTAGAATCATCGAGTTCGATCAGGTTTACAACTTTATTAAAAGCCTCTAAAGCCACTGAGGGATTGTCTTGGTGGAGATTATGGATGTATAACCACAGGGCGTAGATATTTGGTTGGGGGTAAGTCCAAGGCCAGTTACCGCCACCGGGCGTGGCAGATTTGGTCTGACGATCATATGAAGAGAGTTGGTTTAACCAGTCGGGTGGTTTGATCAGGGCATCCCGACTGGTGCCTTCGATCCAGCCGGTGTGGGCGCAAAGTTCAATTCTGGGGGTCGTGGCCGGATTATCACAGGCGGTACCAAAGTAAGTTTGGTAGTAATCAATCAGATAGTTTCTCAGTTGATCTTTAAGCGGCTGGCTGAGGTGGGGGTAGGCTAAAGCTAAAGTGTAAAGGGTATCACCCGGATTGGAAAAGTAACTGGCATGCTGTCGCACTAACATCCAGCCATCGTTACGATAACCGGGGAGTAAAAAGCGATTAGGACTGGTGGGGTTGGGTGTGTAGACCGCCAGGATTTTCTGGATTTCCTGTTCCAGTTTGGTGATGAGTTCGGTGGGGTTGGGTACTGCCTCTGGTACAGGTTGGCTGGGTGGTTGAATGGGGACAGCGTCCACTTTACGACTACCACCGCCAACTTTAAAGGCTAACAGGGAGTTGTTATAGAGTAAAAATAGCCGGTCTTGATGAGGCACCAGCGGGCTTTCCCGGCCATTGCAGTAGTAACCACTTAAACTAAGGCTGTTGCCTTCGTACCACCAACACCAGTCACTTTGTGAGTGCTGCATTTCCCGGTTATCGGGAGCTTGACCGGGATAATCATCTTGAGGAGAGAGAGAAGGCGGCCAATAGGTGGCAGAGCCGCCGTTGGCGAACTGGATGACGTTTCTGGAGTCACCACTGACATCATAGCGTTTGCGGTAAATCCGATTACCCCCACCCGAAAAATCTTCCGGTTCATCTGAGACACCGGTTAAGCCGGTTAAGCGAATGAAGGGTGAATTAGCAATCTGCCAACCAGCAATCGTGATTCCCATACTGATGAGTGGACCACCAAACTTAGTATTGGCCGCCTGATAGAGGGTCTGATCTGGCATGACAATTGGTGGATACATTGGACCGGTGCCGTTATTGACCACTAAAATAAAAGGGGCCGGGTAAGCAAAGGGAGCGCCACTAACCCGATGAAGCAGAGTATGAGTTTGAAGATGCGGATACTGATTAAGGACATTAACCGTTTTTTGCAGATTCATGAGAGTTGAGCCTTCTGGCCATGGTCCGTTGGGACCGGCGGTGGATTTGGGACCGATAGATTGATCGCAAGTAGCCAGGGTTTCGGCGGTGCACCAATTGGAGATAAGGTAGGTATCACCGGGAAGATCCAAGGTGCTTGGTGGTGGAGCAGGTGGGGGGTTATCCCAGTCGTTATCGCGGCCACCGGCCAAAGTGACTGTAATAGTATTGGCGGTGTTGGCTAAGATGACACCTTTACTATCTTGGTCCAAGACATTAATAATGACTTTGCCGACTAAACTATTTGAGATCCAACTGGCTTGATCGTCGATAAGGATAGTGGAGTTATCGGGGCCATCGTGAGTTCCGGATTGATACAAGAGCGATTCATAAGTACTTTGGTACCCGTGACTATCAATCTCTCGATAAGGGAAATTGCTAACAAAAACGACCTGGTTACCAGTAATCACCGGCCAGAAGTTACGAAAATCCTGGCCGGGGAGTTTGGCCGATGATTTCCACCTCAAGGTGCCAGAATCGGCATTTAAGGCATAGGCATACATATCGTTAGCGGCAAAGTAGAGAGTATTGGAGTTGTTAGTGGTATCATGATAAAAGGCTGGAGACTGGCTGATAGAACCGGTTAAGGGTGCATTTCCAGGTGGATATTGCCAGACGGGTGGGACATTAGTCGATCCAAGTGGATTGGTGGCCATATAAGCGTAGAAGCGGCCATCACGGTTGCCATTGTAGACTCGGTTGTTGACGACCACCGGATTAGTCTCAAAAGCCGCCCCAGCTCTTTGGGTGTACCACAAACGCTCGCCGGTAGTGGCGTTAAAAGCATAGATACGACCGTCATAACTGGGTAAGTAAACCGTGCCGTTAACGACGGTGGGAGTAGCCACCGGCAGGGCGGTATCGTAGCGCCATAATTCCGAACCATCATTGGCTCTGATGGCATAAAGACCTCTGGAGGTAGCAATGTACAAAATACCATTAACGGCAATCGGTTGAGTCTTCATATCGACAAAGGCTTCGATGGGACGATACCATTCGACATTAGCGTTACCCTCAACTTGAGTTGATACCCAACTGGTTCTTTGGGGGTTAGCTCCAGCCATGTACCAATCGGCTGAGGTTTGAGCCAAGGCAGGACTTGCCAGGATCAAGAAACCAGAAACAAGAAACAATGAATAACCAAGAGCGAAACGGCCCAGCATAGTCCTATTCTATAGGTATTGGACCAGGAAATTAAAGTCAAAAATATCAATTAAACCAGTACCAAGGAGGTTGTAAGGTAAATAGGTTTGATTGAAACGGGAAACTAACAGGCTTAAATCTAACCAATCCACATCCCCATCCCCATCAAAGCCTAAGAAAGGCGTCGGTGAGGGTGAGGGGGGTGGGGGAGTGTAATTAGGATCAGAGGGAGCTTTAATAGTAGCCATAAGATTCTGGATATAAAACAGGTCGCCGGCTTTAAAGATGGGTACGTCTAAGTACTTGTACAATTCCTCTCTGGGTTGTTTGAGGATGTAGGCTTTAGCTTGGAAAATCGCCGGTACGTCATAGAGTGATGCCTGTAGACCTTCAGCCATTGAAGCTTCGTAGGCGCTCACAAACCAGTAGGGGCCAACGTAGTTATACTCAGACACGGCGGTTTGGACATGAGCCAGCGCGTGATCATGCAGGTATTGTCCCAATTCTGGGACTAACCATAAGAAATTACGGCTGATATTAAACCGGGTATTGTAGGTCCAAAATTCATCGTTGGACCACGGACTGTCTTTACTAAACAAGCGCGACCGCATGTCCTGAAGTCGATTTAATTCGGCTTGGACTTCGGTCCGCCGGTCGGTATCGGTGCCAGCTAATTGCTGTAAATTGAGATAACCTACATAACCGGCGATAGCATCATTGACCCGCCAGGGATGGAATTCGTGGCTGGGAACAGTCGAGCCAGTTTCGCTAATTCCCGACGGCACTAATAACTTCGTTTTAGCCCGAGCGTAAACTGCCGGCGCTTCGGCCGGGAAAAGTTGGGCGTATTGCCACATGGCATATAAATTAATTTGCGGGTAGGGCAATATCGGAGTGATACGATTATCAATTGGCCCAGTACTATCGGCCAAAGACTGCATACTAGTGACGACTTCAGGGGGATGATTCATGAATTCGCGGCTAACTCCTCGATTCCAACCGATTTGAGTGGGCATCGCCGTAACATAGTAAGTTTGATAGAAATTCCGGATGTAGCTTTGGAGTTGTTGTTGTAAAGGTAAATTGCCGTCGAGCAGGGGATAAGCCTGAATTAAGGTCAGCAGGGTTTCACCGGGGATCGTAAAATAGAACTGCATCCCGCTATAGAGGCCAGTTCGGCTCATGTAGTAACCATCGTTGTAAATGCCTGGTTTGAGAAACTCGTGGTTTTGCCAATTACTAGCAGACAAGAGTTTCTGTATCTCGCCTTCTAATTTACGTTTTAGCTCGGTAGTTGGGGGCACGGGGATGCTGTCCGTTTTGGTCGTTATCGTCAAGGGGGCGACACTTCGATTTTCGGCTGTGCCTGGGCCAAAAGACAAAACATAATTACCCTTATGAACATAAATCTTCCCTCTGTAGGGGACAAAGGCTTCCCGATTACCGCTTTCGTGGTAAATCCCATTCCAGCTGTCGGAGGTGCCTTTGTATTGTCCATGTAAGTCATGATAGGAAGCCGGTAGCAACCGCCACATGACACTGTAATTGGGAATGAGGCTAAATAAACCGGGATTGGACCAAATCGGCCTGGTACCGCTATCGTTAGTGACATCTGCCTTGTGGCCATCGAGAATGCGATAGAGAGCAGTCCCGCCGAAAGAGATACCCTGAGGTTCATCGTCGGCACTATCGCCACCTTGCCAGCGGAGGTAGCGAGGTTGGGTTGGTTTCCATCCCATAACTCTCCCTCGGGAAGCACTGGAAAAACTACAAGAATAGACGTTATTTTGGTAAATGGCGTGGTCATTAGGATTAACAATCGGAGGATAGACACTACCACTACTGGAGCCATAATAGAGATTTGGTGGTCGTTCTTGATACCCGTCTCCATCCGAGTCGAAGGTATACAAGCTTCCATTCGATTTTCGTAAATAAGTGGTAATTTGCCGCCAAGGTTTATGGACCGTTCTAGAATTAGGATTGCCGGTATCACCAGTATTCGGCTCCTCTAGATACTCTAATACCCTTGAAGCATCCATGACCGTGATACCCGGCGGCCAACCCCAGGCACCTGAATTATTAGTCGGCCCCAGGTTACCGGAAATACCGGAGCAGACATCGTTTCTTTGGACTCCGTCAACATAGTCGCCATCACCAGCGCTGAGGGTACCTGGATTTGAGCTAGTTTTATAACCGGCGCTTCCAGGTATCACCACCATGTCCTCCACCCCATTATTTTTATAAATTACCGGCCAGTAAGAGTGAAAGCGTTCCCCGGTGAGTTTGGGTGATTGCCAGACTTGAGTCCCATCGGCCGCATTGACGGCATAGGCATGCATGTCATCACTGACAAAGTAGGCCACACCGGCATCATAGGCTGCCGACATTATGATCGGTCCCAGTGGTGCTTGACCGTCTCTGGGAAATTGCCACAACTTGGCGCCAGTATTAGCATTCAAAGCATAAAAATAGCCATCTCGATTACCCACTAAAACGCGGTTATCGGCTACCAATGGGTTGACGTAAAAACCAGCACCACCACAACAGAACGACCAGCGAAGACTCCCGGTTTCCGCGTCTAAAGCTTTGACTGTCCGGTCAAGACTACTGAAATAGACTTGGCCATTGATGACTGTTGGCGTGTGAGCGACCGGGAGTTCAGTGTCAAAACGCCAGATGGTCTCACCGGTGCTGGCATTGAGGGCATAGATTCCCCGAGCGGTGGTCACAAACAAGGCATCGACACCTCGACCCGATAAATAAGCCGGAATGATTTGGGTTTTGCGGTCGATGTAGGCTTCAATCGGTCGGTACCATTTAAGAGAAAAACTACCGAAGACTTCCTCACTCACCCAACCCGTCCGCTGGGGGTTGGCACCAGCCGTGTACCAATCGGCTGAGGTTTGAGCCAAGGCAGGACTTGCCAGGATCAAGAAACCAGAAACAAGAAACAATGAATAACCAAGAGCGAAACGGCCCAGCATAGTCCTATTCTATAGGTATTGGACCAGGAAATTAAAGTCAAAAATATCAATTAAACCAGTACCAAGGAGGTTGTAAGGAGTGTAGACAGTATTAAAGCGGCTGAGAAGTAACCAGAGGTCGACGACATCACGATCTTGGTCATGGTCGTTATCACCAGGCAAGGGAATAGGCGTGGTTGACGGCGGTGGGGGAGTGGGGGTGGGATTACTGCCATTCGGATTCCAGCCGGCCAGGGAAGCCATCATTAACCACATGGTTCGGGCGACCCGCTGGAGAGCGATACCTTGGACGAGATGGCCGCCATTAGTTTCGGTGGTGTAGTCGGCACAGAGGGCTTCGAAACCATTGTAGAGGCAAGGATTGCCAGTCGGATTATGGGAACCAATATCGGCAAAGTCGATTAGGGGAATTTGATTATCGGTAGCATATTGGCGCATGCTGGTATTAAAGGTTTCGGATACTGTCGAACTTAAGGTTCTAGCTAGACTGGTGGTGGCGTAAACAAAAGTGGTATCCGGGTAATTAGCTTCAAAAGCGACCATATCATTGATGTCCCGGTAGGCATTGGGGCTACTGGGTGGATCAACAAAAAAGCCGCTAGAACTAATAATATCAGTATTATTTGAGGCAACTGAAAGGTAGCTGAATTGGAAATTGTGAATGTTAAAGGAGTTGTAATTTGGAGTCCAAGGAACCAAAGCAGAGCCATCAATCCGGCGTAAGCCTTGATTGAGAATGTAATTTTCAACGTTACCATACCAGCCACCGTCACCATAGTGGGCGAACTGCCAATTAGCCCGGTTGTACTTGATGTCAGAGATATAGTCGGTTGGAGCTAAGTCTCGTTTACAGGCTGAGCGAGCGTTGACATAGACCGTACCTTCGGCCAGACAATTAAGGGCGAAGTCGATATTAGCCCCGACTGAACGGTCGATCCAAAGCAAGGTTTGATTGCTAGCGGTAGTGATGTAAGCATCAGGGATACTGGTAAAGCAAACCAAATCGTAATGATCAATGTCACCGTCGGCTAGGGCATTAGCCTGACCTTGGCCACAAGGCGGTAGAGTTTGGGCATGGACGGGTAAGACCAGAAAAGAATAAGCCAAGAGGAGTAAGCCGGTGAGAGAGAGAAAACGAAACATAGGTCTGAGAGTCAATTAATTATATCCTGAATCAGAGCGTTAAAGTCGAAGAGATCAACCAGGCCGGTGTGGTTGAAGTCGGCCAAACCACCAACGCCAAAGCCTAAGATAAGGAGGATTAAGTCCAAAAAGTCGGTGTCTTGGTCGCTGTCCAGGTCAGTCTCCGGCGGGGGAGGCGGGGAGGGGGTGGGAGAAGGACTATTAATCACAAATTCATATGCTCCGATATCAAAACCTGCTCCCTGGGGGCGGGGCATACCATCAAAGTCAGTATTGACAGCTGAATCGATACCTTTATCAATTACCAAACTTGTGCCTAATAAATGAAAATCTAAACCAGCGAAATTAACCAACTTTGGGTCTTGCATCCAGATATCATCAGGGTATGGGTCACCCATCGGCGCACAACAGCTGGTTTTATATATGGCATTATTGCTGATATCAATGCCAGAGGATATTCCAGATACAAGGATATAAGAATGAGTTGAATCGCCCCAGTTAACAATCAGGTTATTTTTTACCACGCCGGTAGTAATATTTATCATCCAGATACTTTCATAACCCATTCCGCTCAAATGAACAAAGGTATTATTAACTACTGTGATATTAGAAATAACACCCTCTCCCAACTCTGTGTGACGGTGGAAATTCAGTTGACCCGTACCGGGATCGTTTATAACAAATATATTGTTTCTGAAAATAAGATTGTCAATAGTATTATCGGAGCGACTCTCCACCATCGCGATTTGATTATTACCAGTAGTATTGGGATTAATACACAGATTTCCTTCAAATATAATATTACTGGCTGGCCCAGAAGTCTGAAAGAAATCAACATGAGTGCTCGTTTCGACGAGATCATGAATATAATTTCCTCTTATAATATTGTTATCACCGTAGAAGGTTATGCCATCCTGCATGGTATTATGAATATCATTATTCTCTACAAGGTTTCCCGTTCCTCTTACTTGAATCCCCCAATCTCCAGCCGGACTAGTAATCTCAAATCCATTTATTATATTTGAACTTCCACCTATATCAATTTGCCCTGTTATAATTGCTCCCTCTTGCGCAAGAAAAGTACCGCCCGAATGGTCGATATCGATATGCGTTTCTGAATAACTGCCTGCCAGAACATTAACACTATCACCCGCAATCATCGTATTTGCCGCTTTTTGTATTGTCTGCCAGGGTTGAGATGGAGTTCCAGGATTATTGTCATTCCCACTTGGAGAGACATAGTAGGTGCGGGGGACAGAAGGGGTAGGAGTGGCCGGGGGATAGATTAGGTTTTTTAAACGTTCGCTGACTATTTGGCCAACAGCAGTTAAGGTATAGGTAGAGTTTACGATATCGTAACTTAAGTTCCATCTGGATACACCGTAGACAAATACCGAGTAGTCAATCCTAAAACCTTCAAGAATTTCCAATTCATCCCTCATCTGTGTTTCCCAACCTGGGTCGGTAGTCAAAAAACCAACTTCTCCGATCCAAACCGGCACACCGGCATTTAAATATCTGCCATAACGATCCGAGACCATCGATTGAAATAAAGTCCTTCCTTGTGCAAAATTGCCTGATTGATAGGCTGTTGCCCAATCGTATGTTCTACCGGTGTAATAGATATGATCTGAATAGATGGTGTTAGGTTGTTGTAAAAATGGTAAATCTCGCCATGAGGGATTGGTCCGTGGGCCCCACCCCTCGATCATAAAAAGTAAATTAGGGTTAAGTGGACGTAATTCATTGACGGCATTTTCTGCAATGGCTTCCCACGCCCCTTGTGGGTCAGGAGTGACGGAGCCATGCAAGATTGAAATGCTGTAAGGTTCATTCATAAGGTCAACACCAATCACGGTGGGGTTATCTTTATATCTTGCTACTAATAACTTCCACATATCTAACCACGAAGCCTGTAAAACGGGGTCAATCCAAAAGTTGGCTGGAGCAGGTGCTAGCTGGTATGACCAAATCTGATGTTCCAGAATGACACGCAGGCCGGCATTACTGGCATATTCTATGGCTTTATCAATGGCGGCAACCCCCCCTTGACCAAAGCAAGGATCGTTGATTGCAAGTCCGGATGGATTTTCAATAGCGTTTTTCCAAAGCATAAGCCTGACAACTTGCGCACCCATAGCTTTCGCTTGGGCGAATTTCTCCGGCTCGTTTTGCAAGCACACAAACATATTCACACCTCCAAGTGTGGCTACGTCACCCTGCGAATCCTTGACCAATCTTCCTTCAGTATGCAACCACCCTGGAGCTACAGCTAAAGCCGGAGCAGGATGAAATAATATTCCAAGAAAGATTAGGATAAGGAATAAATTCTTATTTATCATACTGATTTAGCCGCTTACCAATTTTGGATCAGCAGATTGAAGTCGAAGATATCAACCAGGCCGGTGTGGTTGAAGTCGGCCAAACCACCGGCACCAAAGCCTAGGATGAGTCGGAGTAAGTCCAAAAAGTCGGTGTCCAGGTCGCCGTCCAGGTCAGTCTCCGGCGGGGGAGTGGGAGAAGGGGTGGGGGTGGTTGATGGACTCTTTACCACATATTCATAGGCACCGATGTCAGGAAACGGGCCATAAGGAACGTCCTGATCATCATAATCTCTTGTATAGCTTAAATCCAAACCAGTATTAATTGCGGGACTGCTGGAGAGTAAATGGAAATCTTGATTAAGATAATCTTTAAATCGGATGTCAGTTATCTTTTCACCACTATTGAGACTAAAGCCTAAAATATTACGGAAATCGAGAAATTGATAAAGATTATTTTCGTGAGTAAACACCCAGCCTCGGCTATCGGCCGGGGAGATAAACAGAACATCGTCAATTAAAAAGAGGTTGTTGCGTAAGATATAACTATTCGGTTGAGGAGTGCCCGAGAAACTAATCATCGCCCAAACAGTCGGATCATGCGATTGTGTTTCAATGATCGTGTTGTTTTCGACTCGGAAGTTAGCATCAACAGCAAAAGTGCCACCGACATGAAGATGACTGAAACTGCGATTATTTAAGGAAACGTTATAGGCAACAACATTATTGAGAGCATGATTACCTGAGCGACCCCCAACTTCAAAAAATCCATTACTGGCTTCGCCCCAATTGTGGTGAACATAATTGTTGTCGGAGTTTGCCCACCACTCAACCACCCCACCATCAGTATTGTAATCGTAACTGGGGGCAATTGCGCGGATGATACGGTTATATGACACTTCATTATTTGATGCGTTATTTAAGCTTACCCCAATCGCTCCCACGTCATCATTACCACCCGGGGTATTGGTAAACATGTGTAGATCATGAATATAATCGTGGTTTACCTGATTAAATTGACCACTGATCCCAATACCAAATCCAGTGTTGGTAATTTCGTTGTTACGGACGATATTGTTATCTGAACCCGTTTCCAAATCGACACCACCCCCATGGGCATTTTCTAACTTCAGGTATTCAATAATAATCCAGTCGGCCCGAACCCGAACCACTCGGGTACGATTGTCTGTACCGGGAGTAGTGATAACGGGAAGAGGTCCTGCTCCATAGGCTGAAAATGTAATGGGGTTGGTGGAATTACCTGGAGAGGTTATATCCAAAGCCGCACTCCCGGTTGAGGCGGGACCAGTCCAACTCGATCCGCGCTTAAATAGAATATTATCCCCCGGCTGAAATGGCAATGAGTTCACCTTAGAAAGTGTTTGCCAAGGACTTGATTCTGAAGTGCCAGAGTTGGAATCTGAACCATTACTACTATCAACGTAATAGGTATTTCCTGTAGACAAATATTCATAGGCACCAATATCAAATCCTGATCCTTGGGGACGTACAACTCCATCATAATCATTATTGACACCGGATAAACTCAAATCGGCGCCGGCATTAATAGCTGGTGATCCGGTCTTCAAGTGGAAATTACCACTACTGGGATTAACAAATTGGGGATCAACTTGCCAGAGCTGGTGATTAGGGGTAGGTAAACAAGTATCGTAATTACCCCACTGAATACAGTGTGGTGTCGTACCATTACTGTTATATGCCAGGTTATAGTCAATCTCGATATTTGAAGTGTCGCCGATAGCAGTAACTGTATGGTATGGTTGATCATAGAAGATATTATTAAAAATTTTGGCGTGAGCCACGCTCTCTAACCCAATCGCACCGGCATATTGATAGTAGCTTAGACTGTTTGCAAAAACATTATTATAAACATAGAGGTAATCTGCCCCGCCGCCGGTATTAATTCCTCCATAAGCTTTAAAAATATTGTTTTTAATTGTTAGGTTGTTTGTACCCCCGGCCAACATGAACGCATGCATACTCTGGTTTAAGTTCTCGCAATAATTTTGCTCAAAAAGGATATCTTGAGCAAGTTCATTGTTGGTACCGGCCCAGGTTTGAAAACAGTCGATATGGGGGTTGACTGACTCTGGAGGACTAATGCGAATGTCATGAATGTTGTTCTTCTTGAAAGTGTGCCCTTGACCAAAGAATCTCATCCCGTCGGCGTCTAATCCATTCACTGCCGAGTAATTAGGACAGCCGGGACCCTCGATAGCCACTAAGGCTGGATGGCATTGGACTGTGCCCCAAACTTCATTACCCTCGATTAAATTATCTCTGCCATTAACGTCGATACCCACCATTTCGTTGTGGTAGAGCCGATTGTTTAAAATAGAATTGTGGTGCGTGGTGGTGGGATCTTGAGGAGGTCCGTGCAATTTAAGCCCGCCTAAGGTAGCATCATGGATATAATTATGTTCGATAGTATTGAATGCGCCATGAATATATACGCCAGCACTGGTACCCGAATCCCACCTCACATAATCTGTATTGGCAATTTCAAAACCCTTAACGGTAATGTAACTTGCGGTGATTTTGAATCCTTTGGTAATCGCTGTGCCCTGAGCCTGGAATGTAATTGGTAGCTCAGAACTGCCTGATCTGGTAATGTTAATTCGCTCAGGAAAGCTACCGGCCATAACGGTGACCATATCTCCAGCCACCATGGTGTTGGCGGCTTTTTGGATAGTCCTCCAGGGTTGGGATTCACTGCCAGGATCTGAATCATTTCCAGTAGTTGCCACATAATAAACTGTCTGAGCTGCTACCGGAGAGATGAATAACCAATAACCAAGCACCAGATTGATGATTAACCCAGAAACTTTGACTATCATGATGAGCCTTTGGAAAATAGTATACGCTGGCTATTTAAAGATAACGAAGAAGGATGTTAAAGTCGAAAATATCGACAATGCCGGTGTGGTTGAAGTCGGCCAAACCACCAGCGCCAAAGCCTAAGATAAGGAGGAGTAAGTCCATAAAGTCGGTGTCCTGATCGCCGTCTAAGTCAGTTTCCGGCGGCGGAGGCGGGGAGGGGGTCGGGATAGTGGCGGTGTAGTCGCCGATTTTAACGGCAACGTCAGTAACGGTTGAGGGCAGAGAGGTAAGGTTTAGAGTAAGTTGGCCGGAAATGGGGGCTTGAGAGGTATTAGTCTTGGTTAATTGTCCGGTGGTGTCAAACTGCCACCACTCAATATTTAAGGGGGCGGTGGTGGTAAAGCCGGAAAGAGTGATACTGCCGTTGAGGCGGGAACTATCCCAAGTGGTCGGGCAACCGGCAATGCCGCCGGCCACAGCGCACCAAGTGTGGCGTTTGTTTTGGATCCAGAGGTGAGCTAGGTTACGAGTGGGATTTTTCTGGCCGGTAACCCGGATGAGGTTAGTATCAAAACCAGAAGCAGCCACATCGCTGTAGCCGCCTTGGTTGAGGGGGATGTCGGTTAAGAAATCAGCGAGGGGTTTGACTAGAGGCCGGAGGTCAAAGCGCAGGCGGCAGGGGGGCGGACCGGCGGCACAATCGTAGATATGCCAATTTTCATACCAGTAGGATTCGATCAGGGCGCCGGGATTTAAGCCAGCCCAAAGATAATTATGAAACCAAACACCTTGAGTGTCGGAGGTAATGGGGCTGATCGGACGTTGCTGGTCGTCGGTGACGAAGCCGGTCTCACCGCGAATGACCGGCCAACGGGATTGAATCGCTTGACTCTGAGCACCAAAAGTCGCAGACGCATTTAGACTAGCCTCGGCGGCGTCATAGAATTGACTGGGCATAGTATCTTGGCGGATATAGCGATGGATGTCGGCGAAATCAATATACGGGAAGTTGGTGAGTCCCCAAAAGCCCGCCGTGGAACTACCTTGATTCCAAGTTGATGTCGCAGTCAAATGCTGGTTGAGACTGAATTGTTCAAAATAGAAACCCATGGCATTGGCAGCATGGGCATGTTCGCTACCGGGAGTACCTTCATTGACATACTCCCAGGAATGGATGGCAGTGGCGTATCCCCAGCGAGCTTGTAGATAGCGCCACCATTGCTGTTGGAGCCAGCGGGAGCGGTTAAATTGAGTCACCTCATCGGGTCCATAAAGGTAAGCATCTAAATCATTGCCGGTATAGAGGCCGTACCAGTCGAAGTGATCCAGGATTTCCTCACGCCAATCGAGAGTCACGGGTCTTAAATAAACACCGTATTGCTGAGCCAGGTTGATAACTTGGTCGAAGGCAAAGGAATTGCGCTGATCAAAGTAGCGGTGGGAATCAAGGGACGGTTTGGCGATAACGTTGGGGCCAAATTCACCCCCACCTAAATCTTCCTTGAGCTCCAGGTAGCGAATATGAGCTGAACCGGCAGTCACGTTTTCTAAGACAAAAGCGATTAGTGGTAAAAAGGACTGTGTAGCACCGGTATGATAAGTGACTTGTAAAGGTTGCCAGTCACCGGTGTTGGTGCTGATATAAGGAGTAATGATTTGGCCTTCGGTGGGTAAAGTACAATTGGTCTGATGAGTCTGAGAATCAATTTCCCTGATGTCATTCATTAATTTTATGACTAAGCCGTAATTTCCCGGTACGGCCGGGCCACTCAAACCCATGGTTTTATAATTTAGGGTCAGACGGTAATCGGTGTTGGGTTTGACTGGCGGGTGGGGTGTATTTAAACCGTAAGAAAAACAACGAATCGGATTAGAGGAAACATGAAAGGCAAATTCTGTCTGAGGATTAGGCTGAGGGTCATAGACCAACCAGGTCCAGGGTGGGTCAGTGCTATTACTGGCAAAGTCCCGCCAGGGACTCCAGTGAGAGCCAAAGATGGACCATTGGGACAGCCAGATGCGGGCCAGTTGAATACCGTTTTGGGCCATGGCTTGAAAGTTGGCAGCATTATTGGTCGGATTAAGCCAGTCGACGTGATTGTAGTTCATGTTGTAGCCTAGGGCTGGGAAGTAAGTACCATCTTCGAACTCGAAATAGCGGTGATCATTGGCCGCCACTTTGATAAACCCATGGCTATCGGAATCGGTAGCCGTGAAAGACTGAGGCGTAGTGGTTATAGTACCGGTGCTATCGGTGGCGGTGAGGCGGAATTGCCAGTTACCATGGTTAGTTGGGGCAAAGCGGACTTTCCAGGAGAAGTTGTTGGTTGGATAGTACCAATCGGTGCCAGAACCTGAGGGAAGGCGTTGATAGAGAAAATCCTGAAAATAGAAGGCGGGCTGGGTGGAAGCATTAGCCCAGTTGGCTTGCCCTGGGGGTAAAAATTGAGCATCAACTGTGACTCCCTGGTCGTAAGGATAATTTTCAGCGCCTGGATAGGGCGAAGCGGCTGAGTAACTGAAGGCTGGATTTGTCGCAGTCGTTTGAACTTGAAAAGTAATCTCGAATTTGGCGTATTTAGCGACCGGATTGGGACTGATGGTGATGTTGGAGATTTGGGGGGCAGCCTGGATTTCGGAAGGCAGACCAAGCCGGCAAGAGACTATCGCCATCATAAGAAGGAGGCTTTTAACCATGGTCTTAGTTTACACAGGGGATGGAGGGATGAGAAGGGAGAAATTGGGGATAATTAATCCGGCAAAACCGTTTCAAAGTTGTCTGGATAACCTCGAAATAACACAAGTCGATTTCGGCCAGCTTTTTTTGCCTCATAACACGCTCGATCTGCAGGCTCTGTTAAACGACTTAAGGCATTAGTAATAGAATCATAATCAAGTAAATCAGCCTCTGTTATTCTAATGAGATCCGATTGAGAATATATAGCCGCACCGATACTGACCGTTTCTTTGTGAAGTGTCTCGGGGATATTTACATCCTTTGATAGATCATTATGGTATCCGTGGATGAATGATGTGTAACGTGACTGGATTTGGTCAAGGGTAATTCCAGGTAGGATGACGACAAGTTCTTCACCCCCATATCGGACTATAAAATCTTCATCCCGCCGAAAGATTTGCATTAGGGTGCTGGTAAGAATCTTTAAGACAATGTCACCGATCGCGTGGTGATGCAAGTCGTTCACAAGTTTAAACCAATCGGCGTCGATAAAAAGAACACATCCCGTTTCATACTCGAGCCAGGCAGGTTTCACTGGAGATAGAGTGCGTCTATTTTCAGGTTGAGTCTGCTCAAAAAACTCCTGTTTTAATTTGTAATATAAGCCGTTTCTGGTTAACAAACCGGTAAGACCGTCGGTTGATCCCATTTGTTTTAGTTCGTTTTGATGAATATGATTATCTAGAGCCGTAACATCATCTGGGTTAAGGCCATAATCACGGGGATATTGAACCAGATCTATTGATGAAGTATTTTTAGTAGTTGGTTTTTCGTCTGTCACGAACTTATCAGCCAATTGTTTTAATCTACTAGCCGACTTATATTTCTGTAAAGACGACTTATTAGGTTTACCAAATTGAGCTTTACGGGATTCAGCCTCAAGTTCTTGATTTGATGCTACAGCATTAAGAGTGTTAATCAGCTCCTGTTCAAATAGAGGTTGGATGTGAACGTGTCTTAGTGGAGGCTTACTAACTCGCCTTTCAGGGGGAGTAAGCTCTATGCCATGATCCATCATAAATGGTTTGATTTATAGGAGCAGGGTGAGTAAATTAGTGATTATCGGGCTGATGAGGGCGGAGACGGCGGATTGACCGCTGAAAGGAATAATCAGGAAAGCCAGGATGAGTAGGCCATAGCGGGCCATAACAGTGTCATATTCGCGAGCTAAGTGGGGCGGCAGCAAGCCATAGAGGATTTTGGAACCATCTAAGGGATGGATGGGGATGAGGTTAAAGACCGCCAAGGAAACATTGACCGTAATCAAAGCTACAATGAAAACATTAACCAGGGGCAATTCCATAAAAAAGAGACGGAGTAAGATGGCAATGATGACGGCCAGGATTAAATTGGCCACAGGTCCGGAGGCGGCGATGAGAGCGGCATCCCGTTTGGGATTTTTCAGATTATAAGGATCGAACATGACCGGTTTAGCCCAACCAAAGGGCATGACTGGGGCGCCAAAGGCAGCCATCACTGAAGTAGCAATGAGGAGAGTGGTACCGACCGGGTCATAGTGTTCTATGGGATTGAAGGACAGGCGGCCATCAAGCCGGGCGGTAGGATCACCCAAGCGGTCGGAAGCAAGGGCATGAGCCATTTCGTGGATGATAATAGCGACGGCCACCGCTCCCAGCCAGATTATAAGCGAGAGTAAAATCATAGTTAGTAGTATAGCCTATCTAAAGCTAATGGCATCAGAAGTGCCAAAGTTTAACTGCTTGATTCGGGGTAAGCACGTCTATTTTCAGTTTGGTTTTGATTGCCCGGATATTAAAATCCTTAGTGTTACCGGTAATGAAATAGGGGATTTTTGCTAGGTAACAGGCAGTGAGAAGGGGGGCATCATGGTGGTGGGCTAAGCTTTTAATGGGGACCGGAATAGTTGCTGGATTTTTAATGATCATAGGTGGAGACAGGTTGAGGAAATTTTCGAGAGGACTTAAAGCTTGGGGGATTTTGAGTTTGACATTAGTGATCAGTTCGGTTAGCACTTGGGGGGAGATCACTGCCTGAATTTTACCATGAAGGTGAGCCGTGATAATTCGTTGGGCATTGGGGGAACAGTAAAAGGCAGAAAACCAGACATTGGTATCGATAAAAGCAGTGGGAGGCATGTTTAATTATGGCGATGACGGGAAGCTTGAACCAGCGCCTGCATATCCGATTCGGTGATTTTTGATTCAGTAAAAGCTTGTTGAATGACTTTGAGGGCATTTAAGGCCAAATCCTTATTGGGGATAAGGGTAGCCTGTTGATCTTGAAGTTTGATCGTCAGTTGATCGCCAATATTGACCCCGAGAGTTTCAATGACTGCTTGGGGTAGAGTCAGTTGGCGTTTAGGGCGCAGGGTCAGGGTATAGGTCATAATGTTGGATGTAGGATATCTAACGTTGGACGGAAAGTCAAGCGGACACAGCCATAAGCTAACCTGTACAAGTCAGAGCTACTCTGGTATTATGGCTGTTTGACGAGAGGGAACTATGGCTTATTTATGTGACAACTGCGGCAGGACGGTTAACCGGGCGAATTTGGTTAGCCATGCCAAAAATCGAGTTAAACGAGTGATGAAACCCAATCTGCATTCGGTCTATGTGATGGTGAAGGGGAAAAAGGTAAAACAACGGCTCTGTACTAGATGTCTACGTCGAGCGGATAGACCCAAGCGGGAGAAGAAGGTGGAGAAGTCAGGAGGGGATTAGGGTCTACTCGGTCTTTTTGTTTGATTGATTTGCTTCATCAACAATTTTAACGGCTGCTTCAGTCAACGCTGGATTGCCTTGTCTACCAATTTGTTCGACTGTATCTTTTACTGCTTTAGTTAACTCTTCGTCAGTCAGTTGTTCAAGTGGTTTATCTGGTGATGGTTCCATAAGTCTCCAATTAATTATTGGTTGGCTGGGTAAGTTGCAGCCAGATAATTTAATGCTTTAATCATGGTTTCTTCATGTCTATTAAGCATATCAATTTTGGATGAAGATGTCTGCTCATCATAAACAATTTGGGTGGGTGGCAGTTCCTTGATAATTGTATCCAAAACTTCATTATGTAATTCTGATGCTAACATTTGCAGGGCAGTATGGATTTTGGTCAACCGGTTTTTTGCATGGCGATGGTTTTGGAAAATATATTCAGCCGTTAATTTATCATCTTGATCCTCTAATTCATTGATAAATTCGGCCTCTATTTTATGGATGTGCTCTCGGTTTTGGAATGGGATTAAATAGCCTATTTCATGACCTTGACCGTCTAAATAATCAATAGCTGGTGAGTTTAAAGTCGAATAAAGTATATGTAGGTAGTAATTATGATGCGATTGGACATCTGGCGATAAGTGGATTGCAGAAATGTCTGGAACTCGGTCTGAAAGTTGGTGTGGAGTGACTTTAAAATGTTGGTTTTTGTCTATGATGGATAAAACTTTAATCTGATCTTCTAAAGATGGAGTTTTGGGGGCATATAATGGTGAATCACGGAATTCGTAAGTCATAGTTGGTAAGGTACCTGGTGCTTGAAGGCAGTGGCTTGGAGGCGGGCGAGGACGGTAGTCACCAGGGGTTCGGGGTGACCGGCGGCGATGATGTCGGTCGGGGATTGACCTTGGGTGTGGAGGTAGAGGATGGGATCGGCTTCGGTATAAGTAAAGCCCAGTTCGTTGGTGTCGGTTTGACCACGCCAAAGATCAGCCGAAGGGGTTTTGTCGAGGATAACCGGGGGGACGCCGAGGTGTCTGGCTAGGCTAATGACCTGGGTTTTATAGAGGTGGCGCAGCGGTTCCAGGTCAGAAGCTTCATCGCCGAAGCGGGTAAAGTAGCCTAAGAGGTGTTCGGACCGGTTTTCGGTACCAACTACTAGAGCATCCAGGCGTTTGGCTTGGTCATAAAGGACTAACATGCGACTGCGGGCGGCCAGATTAGCCAGGCGTAACTGATTCACCCCCGGGGTGAAAGCCGCACCTACCCCGGGGGTGGAACGCTGGATTATACGCCAACTTTTTTGGATGATGGCACTAATATTAATAGTTAAGCGGTTGGCAGCGGGAATTTCGGCTGTATCCATGACCAATTGTGCGTGCTGAGTGTGGATAGGGGCACTAGCTTTGGCAGGTAGGTGGAGTCCTTCGACCCGCTCAGGACCAAGGGCACGGGCGGCCAGGAGGAGAGAGGTGGCCGAATCAACGCCACCGGATACGGCGACAATGGCTTTAGCTTTGCCGGCCTGAGTGAAGACAGAGTTGATAAAATCAACGATCTGTTCAGTTGCTTTGGAGGAGTCAATTCGAAGCAATGCGGCTGGAGTCATGGGCTAATTTAACTAATTTCTTATCGAAGCTGGCTAACGGTACTTGGTAATGCTGACAAGTAGCGATTAACCAAGCATCAACAAATGATATGGGATGGCTATCGTAAATGGACAAAGTTTGGTTAATGAGCTGTTTTTCTTTGAGGGTGCTTTTGGCGAAAAAGAGGAGATCGCGAATTTTTTCAATCACGTCAGCTTTGGGTAAATGATAAAGCTTGGTGAGAACCCAAATGGTTTCAGCGATGATGATGGCATCCAAGTAAATGTCTTGATGAGTAATAATCGACTGGGCTTTTTTATAAAGAGTAGGATCGTCTTTAAGGAGAAAGCGGCAGATAATATTGGTATCGATGACTACCATAGATTAGACATCTAGACCCAGGTTTCCTCTTTATTAGGGTCATATTTAAGACCAGGGCGGTGGAGTGAACCGGCTAATTCATTCAAGGAGTGGTGCTTGATTATTTTCAGCCGAATTTCTTGGGTATGTGGATTGTGGAGAGAAAAAAAGGCTTTATCTCCCGCTTTGATATTGAGTTCTTGGCGGATTGAATCAGGAATAGTTACTTGGCCTTTAGTCGAGATAGTGGTGATGTCCATAATTCTTACAATATACCAAAAGTAAGAATAATGTCAAATAGTAAGAATTTAAAAGTGAGAGTCTGAATATAAGTCATGGAGTTGGATATAACGGTTAATTGTTTTTAGCAGGAGGGTGGTGACGGAAAGTTTTTGCCGGAGGCGGGTTTTGATTAGGGAGGAGGAGATATTGGTGATGATTTGGGTGGGGGAAGAGAGGGCAGTCATGCCGGGGAGGAGCGGGGTCATGGGGTAGTCGGCGCGGGGATAAACATAGAAGGGCATGGCTTTTAACAATAACTGGTAATAACCCCATTTAGGGAAAGAAGCCAATTGATCGGAGCCAATCAAGAAGGAGAAGGTAATGTCGAGAGACTCCTGATGTAATAACTGCCAGGTTTGGTAGGTAGAACCACCGGTTTGGTGCTCGATTTCGATGGGACAGAGCCGTAAGCGATGGTTGATGGTTGAGGATAAATGCTGAATTAGCAAGCGGCACATGGCCAGGCGGTGAGGGGCGGGCGTCAGGGATTTGTCAAAGGTGTGACGGTAGCAGGGCAAGAGCCAGAGTTCGTCAATCTCGGGTAAGAGTTCAAAGGCGGGTTCGATGACCAGCTGGTGGCCCAAATGGGGTGGATCAAAAGCCCCACCAAAGAGAAGAATATTCATAGGATTTGGTTTTTGATTTGGTTAAAAGGAGTGGCTTTAAGGCCTTCGAGTTGGACCTGATCGAGAATTAAACGAGAGTTGGTGAGGTGGGCGGAGAGGAGTTTGAGGCGCTTTTTACCTTTAGCGGAAGGAGCGTAGGTCCAAACACCAGGAAATCCCTTGAGGGCGCGAATGGCTCGAGCGATAAATGATGACTGATGACTGATATCAGATGACTGATTAAGTTGCAAATAGCGGTAGGCGGTACGGAGGTGGCTGGGGAGTCGGGAACCGTCATATGCCTGGCCAGTGACGGCAGCCGTAATAATCTCCCAGGGGATATAACCATCGGCGCGCTTAAAACGATAGGCAGTGGGAGTGGGGGAAGTACCTTGGGGGGTAATTTTCAATGAATTATACTGCTTTAACATCCCAGGTAATTCCCGGGCGCCGAGTGTGTAGAGCTTGTCATAGAGCGTTTCGCGAGTGTCTTGGGGGGTAATGGACAGAGACGCTTGGGCGATGATAGAGCCGGTATCGAATTCCTCGGCCATAGTAATTAAAGTGACACCGGTGGTGGTTTCGCCCAAGAGAATGGCCCATTCGGCGGGATTGGCGCCGCGGAATTTGGGCAAGAGAGAGAAATGGAGGTTGATAGCGCCTAAACGGGGAGTTTTGAGCCAAGAGGCGGGCAGGAGTTTGCCATAGCCGGCGACTAAGAAAAAATCAGCCTGGGGGAGATTAACCTCGGGGGTGAGAAATTCGGGAGTAGAAACAGGGAGGTGGTGCTTTTCGGCAAAGAGGTGGACGTTGGTTTTGGTCAAGATTTTTTGGGGTCCAACCGGAGCTGGTGGGGTAGTGACCACACCGACGATGTGAAGGTCGCGACTAGCAACTAGAGACTGGAGGATCATGGTTGAATAGTGCTTAAAAGAGCCGAAAAAAACAAGTTGCATAAGAGTATTATAGCTTGACGGGGTGAATTGTACGGCTTTTTGATCGGTGGCAGTATAATGGCCTGGCTATGACGGCAGAGTCTGGTGGGCCAGCGGGGATTTCTAAGAGATGGAAACGAGTGGTTTTAGCTTTAGATTTGTTGGCTGGTGGAATATTTTTTTGTCGGGAATCATTTGCCTGGGATCAAGGTGGTGAGATTAATGTGGTTAATTTGGCTTTCGTGGGTTTATGTGGGATAATTGCCGCCTATATCTTTATGGATATGAATAAGGATGACAATCTAAATCAGGGTTAAGGCAGGTGAAATAACTGTAGTAATTTTAGTTGAGGACTTTATTTACCACGCCACCAGTTCTTCAGGTTTCTCGACGGGGGTGAAGTGGTCGTCGATTTCGAAGAAGAGGTGGTTATGGTGGATTTTTAAGGGGGTAAAGCCGGGGATAGGGGATTTACCGAGGAGGTGATCGGTGAAGAGGATGCCATTTAAGTGGTCGTATTCATGTTGGATGACCCGGGCAGCAAAGCCGGAGAAACGGGTGGTGAGATAATTAGATCCGGGATCTATAAACTCGAGGTCGATCCATTGATAGCGCCAGACATGACCCCAGACATGGGGAATAGACAGACAGCCTTCGAGTTGCCGGTTTTTGGGATCATCACCTAAAGTAAGCTCGGTAGAATGGTTGACCAGGTGGGGATTAAGGTAAACCTGAACGGTGGTTTTGGCTTTAGACCAGCGGGAGAGAGGTAAGTTAGGATCTTTAGGGAAAGCGGTGATAAAGAGTTGTAAAGGTACTCCGACCTGGATAGCAGAAAGGCCGACGCCAGGCGTGGCGGAGGTTTGGAGAACACTGGTAAGGTTCTTAATAAATTGGGTAGTTTTTGTGTCCAAAGACTTAACCGGCTGACTGATTTGCCGCAATTTAGGATCAGGGACGGTGATGATAGATGGGGTCATAGATTGGAGCATGATACCACAGCCATCAAGGTGAAGTGGCGGACAGGGTGGCGAGGGCGGCGGAGACGGAAGCAAGTTCAATAGCGGCGTTGGGGTAATTTGGTTTTAACTTGAGGGCTTTTTGGTAATAACTTTGAGCAGCTTCCAGGTGGTTGAGCTGGGAATTGAGGAGAGCCAGGTTGTAGAAGATTTTGGCGTCGGTGGGAGCCAGAGTACTCGCAGTTTCCAGAGCTGCCAGAGCCATGGGAGCGTAACGGTCATCAAGGGTAGACAGAGCCACAAAGACCCGGGCGCGGGTTTTCCAAAAGTTGAGGTGAGCCGGATTGCGGGCGATAGTGTAGTCGGTTAAGCTTTCAGCTTGATCGGCGAAAGGTTGGGCGGAAGTCGGATCGCCGACTAAGGCAAGGCTCAGGGCAGCTTTGGCGGAAGTGAGAGCCAGTTCGTCAGTATAAACCGGTTCGGAGGGGAATAATTTGACCGCTTGCTGGAGTGGGATTAAAGCGCTGGCTAAGTCTTGGCTGTCGGCGTAACGTTTACCCAAGGCGTAAGCCCGATCCGCCCGGTAGAGAGTGATGACCCGGAGGAGCGAGTAACCGGAAACCAGAATCAGCAAAAGGAGGGCAAGATACTGGAGGGGTCGAAGGGGTCGGAGGTTAATGGTTGGCGGATGGTGGTTAGCCACGGTGACGTAGGCGAGAGCGGGGAAGAGGAAGAAGAGGAGGCCGACGGGGACCGTGGAGAAACCGAAGAAATTGGAGACCATTAGAGCCCAGTAACCGGAAAGTAAGGCTATTAGAGTCGTCGCGTGCGATTTAGGTCTAAAGATATGTAAAAAACTCCAGCCGGTGAAGGTTAAAATAGTGGCCAGGTAAGCGAAGAGGCCGAAGAGGCCGGTGGTGGCTAAGTAGTTTAAAAATTCGTTGTGGGCTTTGTTATAGAGGAAATCCCATTCGGAAACCAGGTTATGAGCGGCAGGGCGGACTTGGTAGTAGCCATAGGCAAAAGTCTCGACACCGGAACCAAAGAGGGGGTAGCGACGCCAGAGATCCAAGGCTCCTTGCCAGACGATACGGCGGATGGTCCCTGATTCCGTGCCACCAACTTCGAGTTGAGGACCACTGGGTAATGGCTGATGGCTAACGGTTGATGGTTGAAGGAGGGTGTCAAGTTGGGGTAAAGCCCCACGGCCGAACCACAAAAAGCCAGCGCTTAACAACAAAATCCAGACTGAGAATAACAATAGAGTGGATTTGAGCTGCCGGCGGAGGGTGTAAAAGACGAGGGGCCAGAAGATAAAAGCACCAATAGTCAGGCCAAGGAGGCCGGAGCGGGATTTGGTAAAAAGGAGCACGGCAAAATACAAAGCCACAAGACACAAGTAACCGGCTACAGGCCATAAGCGCTTAAATTTAAAGCTGGTTACCTGTCTCATGGAGCTTGTGGCCAGACTTAAGGGTATGAAGAAGATGGTGATCAGGTAGGCAGCTAACCAGTTGGGCTGACCAAAGGTACCAAAAGCGCGGTATTTGGGATTGGTATTTTCGCTCCAGCAGTTGGTAGTGAACTCATGGGAAACAAACAGACAACTGACCGAGTGGTGGTAGTGTTCGGGGAAAGCATAGAGACTGACGATGACGCCGGTTAAGACCAGGGTAATTAAGAGTTTCTTAGCGTCTTTGACGGTGAAATGGCTGACTAGGGCGTAGTAGAGAGTGAGGTAAGCTAAGGTCGAGAATAAACCCCCGTGGAAGCGGGAGTAGTAGCCGTAAAGACTGGTGTGGGGATTTAAGGAGAATAGGGTGGCAATCACCTGGGAGAGGAAGAACAACAACAGGGGAAGGTCTAAAAAAGTCTTGGTCCAGATTAGGCGGCGCTGAAACAGGGAACGGGCTAACCACAAACTGCCGATGAGAATGGTAAAAGCGTAGACGACGAGCATTTTGGGGAATTCGAAGAGTTCGGAGGTAGTAAAAGTCCAGGTAAGGGGGACAGTGACAATGAGGGCATGGAACAGGAAAATGATGACCGACCGGAGTGACTCGGAAAGACGGGACATGGCTAGAGTTTAGCAAATTATTATCTGGACTTATAGGGTAGAATAACCGATATATGCCGGTGATACTTGACAGGGTCTTTGGTTTGCTGTCTCATGACGTCGGAGTGGATTTGGGCACGGCTAATACCATGGTTTTGGTCAGTGGTCGGGGGATTGTGATCCACGAACCGTCGGTAGTGGCTCGGCATGTGGCGACCGGGGCAGTGCTGGCGATCGGGATTGAAGCCAAGCGGATGCTGGGTAAAACACCGGGAACGATTGAAGTAATTCGCCCTTTGAAAGATGGGGTAATCGCCGATTTTGACGCAGCGGAGGCGATGCTGGCCTACTATATTAAAAAAGTCCATCATGGGCCTGGTTTTTGGCATCGAGTCCCCCGACCGCGGGTGGTGATTGGGATCCCGTCGGGAGTGACCGAAGTTGAGCGCCGGGCAGTCCAGGATGCCGCCTTGAGTGCCGGAGCGCGAGAGGCCTACTTGATTGAAGAACCGATGGCGGCAGCCATTGGGGCGGGCTTAAAGGTCCAGGAACCGGAAGGCCGGATGATGGTAGATATCGGCGGGGGCACGGCGGAAATTGCGGTCATTTCCCTTGGGGGAATTGTCTTGAATCGAAGCGTTCGGATTGCCGGGGATGAGTTGGACGAGGCGATTGTCCGGTTTGCCCGGATGAAATACGGCTTGGTCATCGGTGAGGCCACAGCCGAACAAGTGAAATTGGCAATTGGTTCGGCTTACCGGATTGAAATGATTCAGTCAGCCAAAGATAAGCAGAGTGGGATTTTACAGACGGTGGTGCGCGGCCGCGATTTGGAAAGCGGTTTACCGAAATCGATGAAGTTTGACAGCGTGGAGGTCCGAGAGGCGATTTTACCGGTAATCCAGCAGATTGTCGAAGCCATCAAAGATACTTTGGAAGAAACGCCACCGGAGTTGGTGGCCGATATCTTGGAAGGCGGGATTGTCTTGGCTGGAGGGACTTCGCTCTTAAGGGGGATTGACAAGCTGATCGCCGAGGAGACCAAGATGCCGGTGTGGCGGATGGAAGAACCCATGACTGGGGTGGTTAAAGGTTGTGGGGCGGTGTTAGAAAATCCGGCTTTACTAAAACGGGTGAAGGTAGTTTCCGGTTTGAGGATGTAATAAAATTAACTTAAGTACTATTTAGTTACGGGGGGAAATATGGCTGAAGCTTGGACGATTAATGAAGTCATGAAACAAGGTTGGGAGTTAACTAAACCCAATTTGAAGAAACTGTGGGCTTGGTATGGTTTGATCACCGTAATCTACATCGGCTTTGGCCTCATGAGCCAAACGGGAGGGATGCTTGGTTCCTTGGTGTCCTTGGCGAACATGGTAGTGAACTTAATGCTGTCTTTAGGCTTCACCCGGGTGATTTTAAAAATTGTCGACGGGAAAGCGGTGGCGGTAGGCGATCTATTTTGGTTTGAGGCTAAAGCGATATGGACTTGTTTGGCTGCCAGTATTCTCTACGGCTTAATTGTCCTGGGCGGCCTGTTCCTGTTAATCATCCCCGGGATCATTTGGGCGATCATGTTCAGTCTCTATCAGTATGTGATTGTGGATCGGGGAGCTGGGATCAGGGAGTCGTTGAGTTTAAGTCGAGAATTTACCCGTGGCTCTAAGGGGCGGTTGTTGGTTTTGGGTTTGGTGATCGCCTTGGTTAACCTGGGTGCAGCTTTGCTCTTGGTGATACCGTTAATCTTCAGTATCCCTTGGTCAACCATGACGGGAGTGTATGTTTACCGGCGGTTGGCGCCTAAGGCGGGGTAATGACGGGTTCGATCAGTTTGGTGAAGCAGGCAGCGCCGTGGCTGGCGCTGGCGGTGTTACTGGTGCTGCTCGAGCGGCAGGCCTTGGCTGGTCCTTTGAGAGGTGGTTTGGAGTGGCAGTTGTTTAAAGTACAACAGGCTACCGGTCAAATAGGGGGAAACTTACTGAAACCGCTGATTAACTGGCAGAATTTTGGCCGAATGTCCGGGCGTTTGGCCGATTTAGAACAGCGGACCAAACAGCTAGCGGTGGACTACAGTCGACTGGCGGCGGTAGAAGCGGAGAATGAACGACTTAAGGCTTTACTGGTTCAACCGGGAGGAAATCCGAGTCAAGTCATGGTAGCCGCCGGTTTATTGTCTGGTTCAAGGGGGACGATGGTGGATAAAGGCCGGCGGGAGGGGGTGGTTGAGGGGGCAGTGGTGGTCGATGCTCAAGGGGTGTTGGTTGGCCGGGTTCGATTGGTGAGGGAGCGGGTCAGTTTACTGGAAAGGCCATTTGAGCCGGCCTCACGGATGGCGGTGAAATTGGCCGGTTTAAACACCACCGGGGTATTGACCGGTAAGGGGGAAACGGTGGTGCTGGAAGGAGTACTCCAAGCCGAACTATTACGGGACGGTGATGTGGTGGTAACCAGCGGGGCGGATACCTTGTATCCACCGGAGATCGTGGTAGGGGTAGTCAGCCAAGTTTTAGGTGAAGCGGCCGATCTGACTAAGGGGGCGGCCGTCGAACTGACGGCGGCCGGAGAGGCGGTTAGAATTTTAATAGAGAGTCAATAAGTCTATGAAAGTCTGGGGACCGTTATTAATTTGGAGTTTGGTCATTATATTAGAGGAGCGTTGGCTGCCTCAGGTGTTAATTTTGTCGGGTCTGACGGCAGCAGCTTGGGTCTATCCGCCGCGGTGGGTTTACCCGATGGCCTTATGGGCAGGTCTGGTGGTGGACTTAACCTGGGGGCGGTCGGCCGGAGTCAGCAGTCTGCTGTTGATATTGGGTGTCCTCGGAGTACAGCTAATTAAAAGTCAATTTAACCAATGGTGGGTGATGCTCATCACAGCCTGGACTTTGAGTTTGGGGTGGCAGTGGTGGTTTAGTGGTCAGTTTGACTGGGGGTTATGGCTCTTAACCGGCGGTTTAACTTATGTTTGGTGGGGGTGGTTTAAGGCAGTGACTGGGAGCCGGGGTGGCGTTTACCTGAAAGGTCATAATGTGGTAGGGTGAGGGGGT
>Ga0154763_132_pt1 | contig 30024 bp, 17 predicted proteins | sample Rifle2008BG16ft_FD_105771 | JGI IMG/M metagenome (GOLD analysis project Ga0154763, IMG submission 105771) | Microgenomates group bacterium RBG_16_45_19
TATCGATATCTCTTCAGGGGCGGTCTCTGATGTCATTGATCTGGCTCTGGTCCTGGGAGCCACTAATGATGTTACCCTTGATGCCGCTGCCACCGATAACACCACCACTACCGGAGTCATCAACCTGGATGTCGATACCATCACTGATGGCCATATTGGTATTAGTAACGACTACCAAGTGGGTGATGCCGCGGCTGCCATCACTGCCTATGCTCATCGGACTGACTTAACTATTGATAATGATGGCACTCATGACCATACCATCTATGGGGACTACTTAGGTCTTACCGCTAATGATGCCGGTTCCACGATTACCGGTTTAGCTATCGTGGCTCAGGATGCTGGGGCTGAAGTGGTGGATGTCGGTATTCTGGTGGAGAACCTCCAAGGAACGGACATTGATCTGACCGATGCTCTCTTGGTTCGAGCCACCACCGCCGATAGTATTGTCAACGGTCTCAATGTCTCCGATGCTGAATTGACTAACGCCATCAACCTGGGGGCTAACTTTGCCTTGTTTGATGGGATCAGGGCTTTTTCTCCCTCATCCGGTCAAATGACCATTGAAGATACTTCCGGAAATGACTTTGTCTATGTTAAGTCCAGCGGTCAATCGGGGGGGTTACTGGCCATTGATCCTTCTACTGGTGCCCCCACCAACTGCACCGTCGGCGAGATTTACACCGACTCCTCCAACATTTACTATTGCGAAGCCACCGACGCTTGGGTCGATTTAACTAACGGCGGTACCGGTGGCACCCCGGGTGGCAACGATACCGAGGTCCAATACAACAACGGTGGTTCCTTTGGCGGCATGAGTTCCCTTACCTTTAATGATAGTACTCTGGAGCTAACGGCCACCGACGATGTCACCTTAACTCTAGCCGGTGGTGAAAACCTGGAAATTACCAACACCACAGCTTCAGACGATGTTATCAGTCTAACTGCCTCAGGCATCACAGCCACTGGCGTCGATGGTTTGGCTTTGGCCTTTACCACCGGCGATGGCAGTGATCCTACCAATAATGCCATCAACCTGGCTTTAACTTCCGGTGGGACGGCTGCTACCGATGTCTTAAACGGGATTAACTTCTCGCTCTCCGGCACTGCCGGCACTGAGCGAGGCATTAATTTTTCTGATAACAACCTGGATACCGATATTAACGCCGTCACTGATTTAACCTTAGGTATCGGCGGTACCAATGAAATCACCTTAACCGCCACCGCCTTTTCTCCCTCCACCGCTGAGGGAAATTCTCTGGGTACCTCAGCTTTAGAATGGGAACAACTTTACTTAGGCGATGATGCTGGGATTAACTTTGGTCTCAATGACGACTGGACCATGCTCTATGACGAAGCCACTGATGACCGGCTGGAGTTAACCAACAACACCATGACTACCTCAGACGGTATCTACGTCTCCTCCACTTCCATCACTCAGGGTGATCTCCTCCAGGTGTCTACCGGCACCGGCGCTGATACCTTAACCTCGGGTAATCTTCTAAAAATCTCATCCGATCTGGCTAATTCTACCTTTACCGGTAACCTAGCGTATATTGACTGGTCACCGGATGGCTCCACCGAAATTTACAACGCTTCCGCCGATCTCCTACAGATCAATGCCGGCCAATACGCCAATGTCGGTTACCTACTCAATATTACCGATAACGGCTCGGCCGCCTTTACCGTCTCTCAAACCCAAATCACCTCCGCTCTCCCCCACCAGTTCACCGCCGCCGGTGATGTCTCCCTCGCTTACGACCTGGTCTTATCCAATCAAACTGCCTCAATCATCGAGTCATACGGACCCCTTTCCCTGATTGCCGGTGAGTCGTTTGAGAATAATAACTTAACCCTTAAAACATATGGAACAGGAGATATCGTTTTCGACATACCGGCAACTGGCTCCGTTATCTTTCAGGGAGCGATTACCCTTGATGCTGAAGCTTCATTTACTTCAGCCGACGCCACCCCTTCGGTTGCCGCCGGCAGCCACTTTATCACCGCCAATGGTGCCGGTACTACCATCACCGACTTTGACGATGGCAATGAAGGTCAAATCATTGTCATTGAAGTCAATGATGCCAATACCACCATTGACTGCACTTCAAATGCTAACTTCAACTGCGGCAATGCCGACATTACCGCCGCTGACGGTGACATGCTCACCTGGATCCTAAACGGCACCGTCTGGAATCTATTGTCCTACATGAATACCGGTACCGCTGGCGGCAACGACATCGCCGAATACTTTTATAGCCAAGAGTTATTAAATCCCGGTGAGGTCGTTAAAGTCGATCCCCTATCTGCTCAAGGCGTGATCAAGAGCTCTGTCGCTTATGAATCCAGTCTCATGGGCATCGTCTCCACCGATCCCCAGACTATCTTAGGTGCAGCCGGACCAGACCGCTATCCGATTGCCTTAGTCGGCCGAGTGCCGGTGCTCATTTCCCCGGAATCGGCGGCTATCCAAGCCGGTGATTATTTAACGGCCAGTAATCACCGCGGCCAAGCCATGAAAGCCGGTGCCGCCGGGCAGGTAATTGGCCAAGCCCTTGAATCCTGGCAACCAAACAGCGGTCAAGATCGGATTATGACGTTTGTTAATTCTACTTGGCATGATCCCCAACCCTATTTATCTCAAGACGGCCACCTCAATTTACCGGGTAATGCCTCGATTCAGGGTAATTTAATCGCCGGTAGCGCGGTCATCAACGGCAATTTGGTCGTTCAAGGTACCGACATTCTCACTTCTTTAAGCCTGATAGATGAAGACGTCGCCGTGCTCAACACTCAATATGGTCAACTGGCCGAACAAATCACAACCGGTCGCCTCGGCATCGGCGTTCCGGCGCCGGCTACCGAAAGCGGTAAACTGGTTGACACTCAAAGCGGTGCTTACCTCTCTGAAGCCGGGGTTTGGACCAACGTCTCCGACGCCGCTAAGAAAACCAATTTCCAAGTTCTGGACAAAGATCTCATCCTGGAAAAGATTGCCAACCTCCCCATCAACCGCTGGAGCTATCGCACCGATAGTCTGGATACCACTCACATTGGCCCCACCGCTCAAGACTTCTATGAGGCCTTTGCCGTCGGCGATAACAATCTAACCATTTCCAGTCTCGATCCGGCCGGAATTGCCTTAGTCGGGGTTCAAGCCTTAAACGACAAACTTAAGGGTCTAACTGATCGCACCCAAGCTCTCGAAACCACCTATGGCACCACTCTCCTCGAAGAACTTGATCAAGTCCGTCAACAACTTACCCTCGAAGACCGCCTGGCCGCCCTGGAAAACACCGTCGCCACCCTCAGTGCCATTAACACCCCCGGGGTGAACGATTTAACCATTGACGACCTCCTCACAGCTTCCCCCTCAGCCGCCCTCTTAGCCGACCTACTCGAAGTCCAAGACCTGACGCCTTCAGACACTCTGCGGACCGACCTTGACCTAGCCCTGACCAACCTGGACCTGCTCAACCAAGCCATCCTCGGCGCCTCTACCAGTGCCGAATTGGCTTTCAGTGATCAGTTATCAGTCATCAGTCATCTAACTATCACCGACCACCTCTTGACCAATAATCTGGGTCTAACCGGGACTCTAACCGCCGGCTTCATCACTATTGACGGCCTCAATGGTTCTATTTCCACCATCGGCGAGCCCTTAAGACTCCAAACCAACCCCTTAGCCGGTAACCTGGAAATTTTTGACCAAGCCATTGTTATGACTCGGGAAGGCAACGTCGATATTGCCGGCACTTTAACTGCCCATGAAGTCATCACCCAAGAAGCCACTCTCGGCAAACTCACCATTGCCACCGATTCGGCGGAACTGCTCGCCCCCTCCATCGGCTCTGCCTCTCTACCGGCCTACCAAACCTTGCTGGTCATCGATAATCCCGCCGTCACCGCCGACTCTAAAATCTTTATTACCCCTACCACCATTACCAGCCGAGTGGTTTCGGTCATGCAAGTCCTACCCGGCCAGGGTTTTGTCGTCGGTATCCCTTCCCCTACCCCCGCCCCTATCTCCTTCAACTGGTGGATTATTAATTGACCATTACCTATGCGCCTTAAATCTCCCCTCCGCTCCCTAGCCTTCTTGGCGATCTTGTCGCTCTTGCTCTTGGGTCCTTTAGCTCTCTACTTAGCTAGGAATCCCTCTCAGGCTCTTGCCGACACCTTCTTAAAGTTTGATGAGGGCTATGGCACCAGTAGTGCCGTCAATGATAGTAATGGGGCCGTCTCTGCCGGATCCATCACCGGTGCCACCTGGAAGACCGATGACTTGTGTTTTGACGGCAAGTGCTTATACTACGATGGCAACCAAGATTTTGTCTCATTCGGGGATGATGATGATTTGGACTTTGCCGGGGCTGATTCCTTTTCCATTACTGGGTGGTTCAGACACGGTCCGGCATCAGCTACCAACGTCATCGTGGCCAAACTCTTAGGTTCTGATAATAATGGCGGGTATCGCATCCAAATGGAAGCTGATGGTGATATCACCTGTGAGATTGAAGATGATGATGCCAATACTGCCATTGACGATTCTATTTCTTCTACCGCTGCTACCTATGATGACAATAGATGGCACCACTTTGCCTGTGTCAAAAGTGGGACAGCTTCGCTCACCCTGTATATTGATGCCCAACAGATAATCCAGGATGCATCATTAGATGGCTCATCAACCCTAGCCAATGTCGAGTCTTTATATATCGGTATTGACGGGGATGGCACCTCCAATGACTATACCGGCTTTATTGACGAGATTAAAATCTATCGATCAGCAAGATCCGCTTCCGACATCAAAGCCGACTTTCTCAAAAACTCTCCCCTAGAAGGCTCAGCCGCTTCCTTTGGCATCAACGACCAATCTTTCCTCTCTGATGGTCTGGTGGGCTATTGGCCGATGGATGAAGCCAGCTGGACTAATGATTGTGCTACTGACACAGTCATGGATTCATCGGGAAATAGTTATAGTGGCGACTCCTGTCCTGATATATCCGGCCCAACCGGTGGTTCCGCTGGTAAATACGGCAACGCAGGTACTTTTGACGGTACCGAGGACTACATCACCGTCCCCAGCAATGACACTCTTAGATTTCTAAACTCCAACTTCACAGTCAGTATCTGGGTTTACCCCACCGCTACCCAAAGCCATTCTTTCCTCGGCAAAGGTCAAGGGACAATTAGAACCGGGTATCACCTGTATGGCAACGGGACCGGTCAATTAAGAGCAATGTATTCGGATACCACCGACAGTGCCGACCATAACTTCCAGTTCGGCACCTATACTCCAAGTACTTGGTATCACTTGGTCCTAGTCGCTGATAAAACCAATCGCGTCGCCAAAGGCTATGTCAATGGCGTCTACGGCGGGGAAATGGATATAACCGGCATCGCCGACGACATCTCCACCACTTATGCGCTCCAATTCGGCCGGAATCAAAGTTACTACGCTGCCGCCAAAATTGATGAAATCAGAATGTTTAACCGCGCCTTAACCCCAAGGGAAATCAGCCAGCTGTACAACTGGGGTCCCGGCCCTGTCGCCTATTGGAAAATGGATGAGAATACTGGCACCGCCAACACTTATGATTCATCCGGCAACAGCAACACCGGTACGATGAATGGTTCGATGACGGCCAGTGATTGGGTTCCAGGTCAGTTTGGCAGTGCCCTGGACTTTGATGGCTCGGATGATTCGGTGTCGGTAGCCGACGCCTCCGATAGCTATCTCGATTTTAATTCTACCGAAACTTTTTCAGGTGGTGCATGGGTTTATATCAGAACCATGCCCGGATCCGGCAATCAAGACGCCATTATCACCAAATGGGATGAAACCAGCACACTAAGAGGCTATCGGTTAATAGTGGAAAATGACGATGCCGATGCCACCGGTAACTTCCAGATGGATATCTACGACGAATCTGCCGACCAAACCATCACTGCCACAGGTGCCAACGATACGGTCAGCGAAAATACATGGTACCATGTCGCCTTTACTTTTAACGGCGGGGTTGCCGGGACGGCTGATGATCTTAAACTCTATGTGAATGGTGTTTTAGTCGACGGTAACGATGCGAATGGCTCCTTCCTCGGACTGGAGGATGTAGCCAATGATTTTGCTATTGGCGACTACGACGTAACTGACGTTATTGACAACAATACCGCCTTCACAGGCATCATTGACAATGTCCTGATTTACAACTACCTTCGCACTCCCTCCCAAATCATCCAGGATATGAACGCCGGCCATCCGGCGCCTGGATCTCCGGTTGGATCAGCCATTGCTTATTGGAAACTGGACGAAGGCTACGGCACCACTGCCAATGATACCGGTTATTCTAACTCCGATTTAACTCTATCAAACGTTTCCTGGACAGATTCGGGTAAATTCGGAAAAGCATTCACCGGTGCCAGCAACTACCGGCTCTCTAAAACTGATGACCCGGACTTGGACTTCACCGCTTCCGAAGGCATGACCCTATCTGCCTGGTTTAAGAGAGATACTGTTTCAAATGCAGAATACCTTATCTACAAAGTCGACAGCAACGAAGGTTATGGCTTATGGATGGATAGCGACGGGGACATAGTTTATGGAATCAGCGATACCAATTCCGGCTCATTCCCCGAAGAATCCATTGGAGACTCACTCGCTAAAAACTATGACGACAACGCCTGGCATCAAGCGATCGCCGTTAAAGATGGCACCTCCTCGATCAAACTCTACGTTGACGGCGTGGAAATTGCCTCCGATACTTCCCTTGCGGTTGACGCCACCCTCGAGAATGCCGGCACTTTTTATCTGGGAGATGCCAACGGCACTGACGGTGCTGACGAATGGCTGGGTACTATCGATGAAGTTAAAATCTACCGGGTGGCCCTGACTGCCGATCAAGTCAAAACCGAGTACAACCAAGGAAAAAGCGCCGTCATGGGGGCCACCTCCACCGATTCATCCGGCAACCCCTCCTGGTCCGCCGTCAACGAATATTGTCCCCCAGGCCAAGGTTCTTCCTGTACTCCGCCGGTGGGTGAATGGAAAGCTGATGAAGGCACCGGCACCGGCGTTGATGCCGTCAAAGATACGTCCGAAAAATCCTGGGACGGAGATACGGAAGGCATGACTAACGCCAACTGGGTCCCGGGCAAATTCGGCAGTGCGCTATACTATGACATCGTTGACGATGGAGTGTATATAGGCACTTACACCGACATCAATAGCGCCAGCGCCGTTACTGTTTCGGCTTGGATCCGTCCGGACTTCATCCAAACCTATAACGGTGATGCAGATGGTGACCATCCTTATATATTTTCTAACACTAACTTTGAATTATTTTTCAATATAAACCAAGATGACTTCACCCAAACTGTTCTCACTAGTGGAGGGGCATCAACACTTCATACCTCGGATTTAACCTGGACAGCCGGCACCTGGCACCTATTAACTGCCATTTATGACGGCTCCAACACCATTTTCTATTTTGACGGAAAATTGGAATCAATTCAGGATACAGTCAACGGCACCTTAAACGCCAATACGAACGAATCTTGTATTGGTACACCGGGTAATGGCACAGGTAACTGTAATCCCGGATCCGTCACTTACGATCCCTGGCTGGGCGCCATTGATACTCTCCGAGTTTACAATTATGTCCGAACGGCTGAACAGATCAGTTGGGAATTTAACCAGGGAGCATCAATGTACCACTACAAGCTCGATGAGGGGACAGGAGCTACCGCTTATAATACCGCTCTCAACTCCAACGGCGATGCCGGCGGAGTCAATTTAACCCTATTTCCAGTTACTTTGGGAAACACCACCACCACCCAGATGTGGAATAACGGAGCTTCGGGAAAAAGAAACGGATCGGTGGACTTTGATGGACTGGATGATTATGCCGCTTCTTCTAATTCGGTTTTGTTAAATCCCACCTCCGCTGACACCTACACTCATGCTTCCTGGGGTGCCTGGGTCAAACCGGCTACCGCTACCACTTCGGATACCATAATCCATAAGAATAATGAATTTAAACTAACCACTGATGCCGACGGTAAACCCGTCTGCTCAATTTATTACTCCGCTGACTGGCATGTAATCGCCACAGGTTCAACGGCGCTGGCAACAAATTCTTGGTCTCGTGTAATCTGCACCTATGACGGAGCTAACGGCTATGTATATGTCAACAGCCAGCAAACAGGGACCGTCGCCGAAACCAATTCAATAACATCAAGTTCCTCAACCGCGTTGAACTTAGCGCGAGATTCAGCCGGCAGTGGCTATTTTGACGGCCTTATGGATGAAGTCAAAATCTGGGCCTATACCCTCAACGCAACCCAAATCAAGCTCGATTATAACGACGGTGCTGTCCGCTTCAGTCCCTGAGCTCAAGTCTTAGATTGAAGGATGACAGTCTTTTTTAGCTTGGCCAGTTGGTGTTGGTTGAGATTCAGTTCGGGAATTTTCGTCGTTACTTTAAGAGTTGAGGAAAAAACCTTATATGCCGGCATCAGTTCATAGCCAGACACTAATTCAGTTATCTTAGGCAGCGCGACGACATCAGATCTCAAAAGGGCCAGGATATCCAAAAAATCTTTTCGGCCTTTGATCGAGTTGGCCCGTTGAGAGAAGGTATACATTTTCAGCACCGTTAAGTAATTAGCCTCAAGCAACTTAAACCCCTCTTGATTATGGGTCTGCTTCAAGAGGCTTTCGACCGGGATACCCAGGTGTGAGTAATACGGTACATAAACATCGATATGAATTTCAGCGCGCCTGGCTTCATACTTCTTTAAACGCTCATTTTTAGCGAGTGAGTAGTGGCTAGCTAACCGGGGTAGGTCATCGTAATTGATCAGAATATCAATATCCTTTGATTTCAGGGATTTGGTATAAAAATAGACCGCCCAGCCGCCAATGAGGACAAAATCCACGATTTGCTTCAGCTTTATCAGTTCGGCAAAAGACTGTTGAGTGATAAGATCATGATAGTAAGCCATGGAATTTGCCCTCTAATTCTTGAGTGAACTCCCGAGCATACCAGTCGTTCAAGTTCCAAATGTCCACAAAGGTCTGCGGCAGAGTGGTCCTTGGTCCATATAGCCGCATGGGCAGGGCTAGTTTCAAAACCAAGACATTAGCCGCTGTGTTTTTGGGTTGAGGCGGGAACCGTTGTTTTAATAAGTCTAGAGCGATATCAGTGTAAAAATAGACTTTATCGTAATCAGCCGGGGGTTCTTTCAGGATTAGTCGACCGGCGGAATAGCCAGCGAAGATCGATTCCGGCGGAATGGACGCTTCAATATCTAATACCGGCATGTCAATATGAGTCGTATAGACGATATCTTTCCCCAGATTCCGGATACTAGCCCAGTAGTAGATAAGTTTTTTAAAATCTGCCAGGACGAAATACTTGCTTTCTTTACGCACTGCACCCAATTGTTGCGGTACTACCAAGGCATGATTAACGGTCGATAGGGAAAAAGAAAACTTTTGGGAAAGCTCTTGCTGGGTATGTTGGAACCGATTATCCGCATAAGCAGAATTCAAGAGATGGTGATAGATTGTTTCGATTTTTCTCATATAATTTTGAGTGTATTTCGAATATCGTCGAAAGTCAAGCCCAGCAGCGGCACTGATTCAATCCTAGGCATAAATTCCCCCTTGCATCTTCACTGCCAATCTATTTACACTAATACTTAATTCCACCATTATGTGGTGGCTGCCTTATGAGTGATAAATTCAAGCTACCCCAAATCTCTCCCCTGATGAAAAAGGCCATTTATGGCTACCTCGGCTTCTTCACCATCGCCATGGGCACCCTCATCATCAGCCATTACATTACCCAAAGCCAAGAACTGCGCCGAGCTGCCTCGACCGATAGGGTCGATTTATCCATCAATGCTCCGGCTTCAGTCAATGTCGGTCAAGAATTTTCTGTCGCTATCATTGTCGATCGCACCAACACTCTTAATGTTACCGCTGCCGACATCCGCCTTTCAATCACCCCACCCACTGCCGTCACTTTAACTGGGATCACAAAAGGCAATTATTTTGCCGAGCCTAACATGCAAGTCCCTCCCCCCTCGGGCAATACTATGGGTTGGGATACCCTCGGCACTCAACTTTACAAGGATCTACCTACCATGCGTTACGCCATCGGCGCCCTCTGCGACTATTGTTACTTAGGTCCATCCCCCTCACCCAACACCCCACCCAACAATTTAGCCCAGTGCCCAGCCAATCCTCAATGCTACCCCAAAAACACCACCGGAACTTTGGCTACTTACACCTTTACTGCCAATCAATCGGGCACAGTTAATTTATCTTTTGTTGCTTATGACGGCACCAATGGTACTCAAGTGGCCGCCGTTAGCAGTGACGTCAACGTCAGCGGCGATCTAACCGGTGATGCTACCGAAATACTCGGTCCTCCCCCCACTGCTTGCGGCGGGGCCGATATCTCGGCCAACGGCACCGCCAATGGTACCGATGGTCGAGTTAATGCCGCCGACTACAACTACTTGATTACCAAATGGTCAGGTTTCAACGCCTGCCCCTAAAATTAATAATAATCGCTCAGGTATAAGACTATGAAGCATGTAGTATTAACGCTCATCTTAAGTTCATTCATAACTGTCATATTCCTGACTATCCCAAAAGCCGTTTTGAGCCAAGCTGCTCCCAATTACTCCCTCAATCCTGCTACTTCTTCTAACCCCAGCAGCCTACAGCTTCGAATCAACACCGGCACTAATACCGTTACCAGCATGGAAATCGCCATCGACGTGACTGGAACCGATATTCTCAACGCTGATGCCATTACCCCTATTTTGCCCAGCGGTATGTCAGCCATTACCGATGAAGTGGTTAATATACCTGGAGGTAAACAGATCCAATTAATCATCATGGGTGGTGCCGGTACCGGCACCATTAATACCAATGGGTCGAACGTAGCTATCGGCACCATTAACTTTACCGCTCCGGTCTCAGGCCAAACCACTTTCACTTTGAACTCCATGTCTACCATGTATGCTGGTACCAGCGGCAACGTTCTGGCCAGCTTTTTCACCGAATCTTATACTTTCGCCGCCACCCCCTCCAACACTCCTGTCCCCCCGACCAATACCCCGGTCCCACCGACCAATACCCCAGTCCCGACCAACGACGGTGTTATTATTATCAATTTCCGTCTCCAGGGTATTACTACTTCTGTTCCGGCTCAAGATATTACCTTTACCCTAAAAGACTCATCAACTAACGTTAACTTGCTACCGCCTATCGTCGTCAATGGCTTAGCCCCTTCCGGTGCCGGTATTTACTCGACTTCACTTACCAACCTCCCTCGCCAAACCGTTAAAGTCTGTATCAAGAGCCAATCGCACCTCCAGCGTTGTACCGTCGACTCCAGCCCCATCGCCGAACGCGCCCGTCATGTTAACTTGGCTACCAACCCCAATACTAATTTAGATATGGTCACCCACAGCTCCAATCAATTAATTGTTGGCGATCTAAACAATGACAACCAGATAAATTCCTGGGATTCTGGCCGTTTGGGCGCCGCCTATAACGCCTTTATTGCTCCCGTTCCGACTGATTGTGGCCAATGTGACGTTAATTTAGACGGCCAGATCACCATTGACGATTACGCTCTAGTCCTGATGAACTACACCTCCATTGCCGTACCTGGAGATGATTACGAGTAACCTATGACCAAAAAGACTTGGCTAGTCGCTGGTTTGGTCTTGTTGGCTTTAGTCGTTTTGGGCTTAAGTTTCTACCTCTTGAAAACAGCTTCCCGTCCCCAAGTGGCTCCGACACCGACACCAACCCCACCGCCGCAAGCAGTCCACCATATTGAACTCATCCCGGTGGTCAGCCGGAATGGTGCCATGACTAACTTAGACTTATGGTGGCAGCCTCGTGCTGGTCAAATCCCCTTAAACACCGTCGCTGTCCAACTGACCATCCAAAACCCCCAAGGTCAAGTCAAAGCCCTAAGCTCCAATCCTAATTGGGACCAGGAATACCGTAATACCAGTATTCGCATTCCCTTTGATGACTTGATCAACAATCCCGACGGGACTGTTACTCTCAAGTTTTCCGCCGTGATTACTGCTCCGGAACCTTACAACTTTTCTCAAAAAGCCAAATTAATGAGCCTACCTCTGGAAGTCTCGCCTCAAGGCACCCTTACCTTCCAATTAGATCCGAACTTATCCGAAGGCTACGACAAACAAATGGGCTTGATTGCCTTTAGTCTCACCGACACTATGACCGCCCCCGAGTCCTTATGACCAAATTCAAACCGATCTATTTAATCAGTCTCTTGGTTATCTTCGCCTCGGTCGTGGCCGTCGCCGTCATCTCCCTCAAAGTCCAACAAACCAAAGTCCCGGTTTTTGTCCCCCCCAAAGCTGCCCCCACTGCCTCGTTTCGCTTAGAACCGGATACCAGCCAACCTTTACCCACCAACAGTAGTATCCCGTTTAACCTCTATCTTAATTTTGCTGAATTTGCTTTTTCCAACGCCACTTTACGCCTGGCAATCCCCAAAAACCAAGGTTTGACCGCCAGCTTATTGGTAGAAACCCTATCTCCCAATGAGGGTTGGAGTTACCCCTACCTCGAATTAGACTCGACTAGTGACCCCAACTATTTTTTCATCGATCTGTCTTTGGTCCACACCACCCCCGAAGGTGGTCCGGCCGGCGAGTACCGTATCGCTACCTTTGACTTGGCTACCACTACTGCTACCCCTCCATTTAACCTGATCTTAAGCCAAACCGAAGTTTATGGTAAGAACAATGAGCACATTATTATTCCCGACCAAAACCTCACCTACCAAGTCGGTGTTGCTCCCACCTTCACCCCCATTCCTCCTACTCCTACCCCCTCTCCTAATCCGACGCCAACGCCTACTCTCACCCCCACCCCTATTCCGACACTTACCCCCATACCGACTCCAACACCAACACCGAGTCCAACCCCCATCCCCCCCACGGCTACACCCGTGCCCACTGCTACCCCAACCCCTCGGGCAGTTACTCTGACTTTCCATCTCCAGGGCGTCAATCGGCACCATGACCTCGCCCAAACTGCTCAAATCTCCCTTTACTCCCGCCAAGCCAATGGCACCGACGCTCAACTCTTAGGTAGCTTTTCACCCACCGCTACCGTACCCGGCAATGACGGCCACTACGTAGTTACCCTCACTCCTACCCCCTACTTACCGGACGGCCACTACAATTTGACCATCAAGACCGATAATCACCTTCGTCGGCGCTTTAATAACGTCCCTCTAGCTGGAACCGGCAATATTGCCTTCAACTTCACCACCGATCCTACCTTCCGCAGCTATGAGCTCTACGCTGGCGATATCAATCACGACAACCGCATTACCCAATACGATGTGGCCCTGGTCAACTCCGTCTATACCGGCAGTTTTGCCGTTTCCGTCCCTCCAGGGACACCCGCTGATATCAATATGGACAACATCGTCGATATTCAAGACTTAGCCATCGCCCTCATCCACTTCCAGGATTTCATCGTCCCCGGCGACAACTAACTTTTTCCTCCTGTTTCTGAGTATTGCCATCTTAAAAAAAATGCTATAGTGATGATAGATCCCTATAAATCTGCCTTATGAAATCTAAGCTGCTCATTACTTTTCTCCTGATTATTATCATGCTGGCTGGTGCGGCCGCTGGTGTGTTCTTGGTTCAGCGTCGCCAGACTCTCGAACAGGAAGCCGCCGTCCCTAGTGGCACCGAAAACATTCGCCTGGTACCTTCAGTCGACAGCGCCGATCCGCCTGCCACCTTTGACGTTAATATCGTCTTCACCACCAGTGTCAGCGTCTCCGGGGTCACCGCCCTCCTCACCTACCCAGCTACCGCCGGTATCACCGTCACTGACGTCCTACCCAACCAAAGTTTAGTTAACGACTACCAATGGCGTTACCAGTCTTATGGCAGTTCTACTACCGATGACGGCCGGATCCAAATCCAAGTCATCGCTACCAACACCAGTATCGAAGGCTACCTATCCTCCACCGACACCACCTTAGCCACCATTCGTTTTGCCGCCAATAGTCAAGCTAGTATCGCTTTGGAATTTGATTCCAATCTGACAACTATAAGTAGTAAAGCCACTGGCGAGGATATCTTGAGTCTTCCGGCCAGTCCGGCCGGTACCTATACTTCATCCGGCGTTGCCGCTACCCCCACCCCGTCACCAGTTAATACCCCGACTCCTGGGCCTAGTGCCACTCCCGCTCCCGGCCCCACCGCCACCCCTGCCCCTGGTCCCACCGCTACCCCGGCACCAGGACCTACCGCCACCCCCACGCCTACCGCCCTTCCCTCCGCCGGCAACCCCTTACCCCTGCTTAGCCTCATCACTCTTGGCTTCCTGGTTCTCACCTCTGGTCTGATCTTTAGCCGCCGTTTGAGTTAATGGTCCTTGCCTCATGAAAAAAACCAAACTACCGGCTACCCATCTCTTTCTCTTTCTCCTGATCGCTTTGATGTTCATGTCCCTCCTCCAGAGCCATCTCATTGCCACCAAAATCCCCCCCGCCCCAGCTTCACCCCCAACCACTACCGGTCAAGTCAAAGCGGCCATTATCAGAAAAAATAACATCATCGTCGACCACACATCCCTGCCGCTCTTTGATCAGATTCCCCCTCAATACCTGGAAGCCGCCCGGGACTTGAGAATGCTTTTTATCGACCGCTCGGTTGGTGCCAACATTAACGAAGGTCTAAATTGTCTGGCCTATCCCAACGTCGCCGCCACTCCCAGCTTTTGTAAACGCCCTGACTTAGCTATCTCCGAGTTAGTCTCTGGTCCTCAATACAATCGCAGTCAATGGCTCTACCAGTTCTGGAATACCGGCCTCTTTAATAGTATGTGGCATACCCTGGTCCCTGCCTTCATCGCCCAAAGCACTCCCCAACTCTCCCAACTTGATGTCTTGTCGTATCAACCCAGTTACTTAGAAGTCATGCCCGGTTCGACCATCACCGACCCCGACACTGGTTTCTTTGTCGACCACCCGACCCAAATCCAAGACATCTATGATCTGGAACGCTTCGAGTTGGAACACGCCGACAAAGCCATCATCTATTGGACTTCCAGCTTGGCTCGGTCTATCGGCTCTGAAGCCAGTACCGAGTTTAATGATCAGCTCCGTCAATTCGCTGTCTCTGGCCAAAAACTCTTTTTGGATGCCGCTGATATTCTGTCGCACAATCCCCAGGGTAATCCCTGTTACGACAACCGCGACGGCGTCGCTTACACCTTAAACGGCCGCACCGAAAACTACCCCGACGACGGCCATGACTATCCGGCTATCTGCCCCGAATACACCACCGAATTTGAAGGCGGTCACCTGGGCAGTTACTCGGCCGGCATGAACCGCATGGCCCAAGCCGTTTGGATTCTCATGGCTCAAATTTCCGGCTGGTATCCCGACAGCCAAACTCCACCCACTAATCAAGCCCCCACCGTTAGTTTAACCGCCACCCAACCAGCCCTCCTCAATCTGCCGGTAACCCTCCAAGCTTTTATCCATGATGATAACCTACCCACCAACCACCTAACCTACACTTGGCAGTTTGTCTCGGGTCCCACCCCCGTCACTATCACCAACCCTGCCCAACCTAATGTCACCTTCACCCCCAGCCTCACCGGTCCCTATACTTTCAGTCTAACCGTCTCCGATGGCCAACTGGCTACCACCACTTCAATTCAAGTTATGGTCGTTAGCCCTAGCCCCACGCCGCCTCCACCTACCACCGGACCGACCAGTGCCGCCCTGACCTTTGACACCTTACCCAACCTCCAAGGTGAATGCCCCACCTGTACCGCCGTCGCCTTAAGCACCGATACTAGCGGTTATAACCACCTGGCCGGTGCTTTTAACGGTCAAACCAGCCAAGTGACTCTACCCAACCACTTCTCCATTTCCAATCAAGCTACTTTTAACCTCAGCCTCTGGGTTAAACCGGCCTTTGACGAAACCGAAACCCAAGTCCGCCATTACCTCTTGACCGACGGCAACGCCGTCCAAATTTTCTACCTCCCCCAAATCAAAGATTGGCGGGCTTTAGTCCGGCTTAGTCGCACCGACTACCGCTTGGACACCAATAATCTCACCTGGGACCCTAACACCTGGCATGAGCTCCGCTTAAGCTATGACGGCCGCCAGTTGATTCTCTATTGGGACGGCGTCCAACATAGCCGCCTGCCGGCTACCGGTATGGCCGCCGCTGATCCCATCCCCACCTACTTAGGCTATTTCCCCATCTACAACTATCATTTCCTTGGCAGCCTGGACGATTTGACTCTAAGTCCTTAACTCACTTCCCCATAATTAGCCACCACCCGGTTAAAGTCCATCAGGTTATAAGTTTGGTTAGGCAACCCGTCCATGAATCCCAGCACATCCAGATAATCCACCCGCCGGTCACCGTTCAGGTCACCGGGTAAGGGTATCGGGGTTGCCGTCGGTAAGACACTGACCACCTGCAAGATCACTTCATTGCTCCAGGGCAATTGAGTCTTGGTTATGACTGTCTCTCCGGTCAGATCATCGGGCGGCACCTTCTCTACTACTGGCCGAAAATACATATGCACCGTCCGATCCGGCGAACTCGAACTTTCATTAACCTGGACCTTAATCGTCCCATCCTGAAGCCAGTACTGATTCCCGTGCCAGTCATCCCAAATCTTCTGGTTGGTCGGCTCACATCGCCCCTCCCCCAAACACCATTTAACCTCTAATTTGCCGGTGTAGGGCTGACTTGAGTTTTGACTCACTGCCGACAAAGCGTAATTGTCCTGATGCAGAATATAGTCTTTATCCAGGCTGACCACCAAAGGCTCTCCGATATAATAATTGGCCAATAGCAGTTGCATCTTGGGGTACATCTCACTGCCGGGATCAGTCACTCCCTCGCCCAAATCCCAGCAGGCTTGATTTGAACCTGATTCACCGGGGGGTTTGCATAACCACTTTAAACTCCATTTATCTAGTCTGACTAAGCCAATCCCGGGGGCAAAATAATTATCTTCCCTGGTTGCCCAACGGGTACCACCCAAAGGTAAACCAGCTTCAAACGCCCGCCAGCGCAAAGCCGGTCCGATATAGGCCGGTGTTTCCACCGTGGTCACCCACCAGGAAGTGTCAAAATAATGACCGGCACCGGGAACATAAAGATGATCGCAATAAGTGCCAGTAGCAAGAGTACCATTGGTCGTATACAACATATCTTCATAAGCCGCTCGCCAGCCGTTATGGACCTGGCTGGGGATGGCAAAGTAAGGCGCATAGTAAGTGTTGGTAAAGAAATGCAAGTCGTCATCGACAAAATGCCGAGTATTTAAGCCCCTTCCCTGGTTAAGTAGTGAGGCTCCCGATGAGGCAATCGGATTGGCTAAACTCTCATCGAACATATAACCTTTGTTGAACATCATGCCAATGCCGTCATCGGCCCAGGGTTCGCTCGCCTCAGCCACCGTAAAAAATCCCCGATTATTCTCCAGACCAGAAGTATTATCATCGTGATATTTAGGACCCCAATAACCTTCAGGCTTATCCTTGGTAATCCGCCAGCCAAAAACCTTATGGCCGCAGATTTGCGATTGCTCATCCACCGAGAACCGGGTTTTAAAAGTCACCGGTGCCGGTCCAAATTCGTTATAACCGGTAAAGGTCCAGGAATTACCCGATTTAAGATTCAGATAATCAGTCACCCGATAAGTCTCACTCGCGCTTAAAGCTGAATTGACCGCTACTACCCGGTAACAGCCATTACAGGCATAAATTCCAGCCGGTTCCTGCGGCCACTGATGCCACGTCCCGGTATGGCAACCGGGGCAGGTATAGCCCGGATTACTGGTGCAAACCCAACTGTTAGGATAAGCCAAGCTGGGGGCGATGATATACTCGCCGTTGGCCTGAGGTAGTTGCCAGGTAATTGTCCAGATTTGACCCGATTGATTCTGTCCATTACCAATTAAAATCCAACCCTCCGTCCTCAGATCACTGGTGACTTGCCGATACCAAAACGGAACCGCTTGCACCCCTATACCGGCACTGGCCGTTAAGGTGACCGTCTCCCCTGGATCATAAGCTGTCTTTTGGGGGGTAATAGTTAAACCGCTACAGCTCGAGGCGATTGGTGGTGGCGTTTGGGCTGCCACCACCACCACCAAAAACCTTAGACTAACCAAAGTCAATATTACCCATGTCCATCCCCGTTTAGCCATTTTACGCCATTCTCTTGTCATCTACTCGCCAAGAAATTGGTCCCTCAAAGAACTTTTAATCAGGGACTGATAAGGTACGTTAATCTCATTGGCCTTTTCCTTAATCCGATTTAGTAAATACTCGGGTAATCTAATCGATATTGACCGACTGGTGGGTTTCAAATTAGGAAAACTTATCCTGACGGCATCACCCGGATCATAATAATCTGCCAAATTGATCTTTGACCAATAATCACGCTCCTCATCCTCATTCTTGAAATCAGGTAAATTAAGCGGTTTTTTCATATAATTCAGCCTCCTTTCGTTTGTTTAAATCGCGAACCGATATAATTCTAATCACCCGTTTTCTAAACGTATAAACAATAAACAATTTTCTCCCTTTTCTCGTTTTCCCCACGATTACTTTCCGTATCTCTTTCTTGGAGTGTTTCGGGTCAGGGTATTCACGTTTATCCTGATTAAAAAAAACTTCCTCCGCTTCTTGACTTTTTACCCGATGTTTTTGCCAGTTTTTATCTATATTCCCGCTGTCCCACTCAAACTCCAACTGCTTTTTAAAGATTAACATAACCAAATTGTATATACCCATTTAGACATAGTCAACTAGTCACTGTTTAGAGAAACCGAACCATAAAGTTAAAGTCAAAGATATCAATCACAGAGGTGCCCAGCAGATTCAATACCTGACTGACTCCCCCAAAACTACCCAGTAATTGCCTTAAATCAACCATATCTCGATCCCTATCCTCGTCATAATCCCCCGGCAGCGGGGTGGGGGTCAGCGTCGGCGGTACTGGGGTCGAGGTGGCTGGTGGCGGCGTGGTACTCCCAGTCGGGTTCCACCCGGCCAGTTGGGCCATCAGCACCCATAGGCCACGGGCAGTCAATAATCCCCCAGCCGAGGCACTGCCTAAATGACCGCCGTCAGTTTCGGTAGTGTAATGCTGGCAAATAGCCGGGAGGTCCTCACCATCATCGGCATAATTTTCACATTTATTAGGGTTGCAATACTCCACCCCATCCCGGTTATCAAAACAGGGTTGACCGTCGGGAGTATATTGAATGATGTCAGCCATATCAAACAAAACCTTTTTGTTCGTTTGGGCAAAGGCGCGCATGGCATTATTAAAATCTCGGCCGTAAGTAGTTCCAATTCCTCTAGCTAGACTGGAGGTCCAATAGATTATGACTTTATTGGGATGAGTATTTTCGAAAGCCAATAAGTCAGACACATCATAGCGGCTTAACACCTCCGGCCTTTGAACTAGAAAACCACCACAAGAATGCACATTCTGGGTAGTATTACAATCGGGATTATTTGGAGCCACGATCGTGTTGTCAGTAATATTCAAGTAGCTGAATTGGTAAGACAGGACTTCTTTAGAAATTAGATAGGTGGGAATGATGGTAGCGAAAAAATCTGCGGTCAAGCCATGCCAATCCCCTGCACGCAATTCAAAACTCCAATTTGACCGATCGGCCGTTGAGGTCCATTGGAGGAGTGCCGGGTCAACGGTAAAATTAGAATCGAGATGATTAACTTTACAGGGGTAGACTGCTTGGGCTGAAGGGGTTTGGAGACAGTCTAAATATTCATTAATATTCACACCGACTGAGCGGTCCGAAAATACCATCGGGGTATCAGCCGCCCGATCTTTATAATATTGGGGTATCTGATCATAGAGATATACCTGGGTATGATCAACTATAATCGAGCCTTGCTGCAGCCGAGCCCTCAAAACCGGGAAATCCACTTGCGCCCAGGCCGGCCTTAACCAAAAAGCCTGAGCCCAGAATATGATCAATAAGACAAAGATCCCTCGCCATCGCACCATAACTCATTTTACCCAGCTTTTATCCCCGAGTCACGAGTTGCTTGTTGCTAGTCGCGATTCATAAATACCTAACCAAGAGGTTGAAGTCAAAGATATCTACAATTCCATTCAGGTTGAAATCCCCTGGACCGACACTTAAGAAGTGTTCAATCAAGAGTAAAAAATCTCGGTAATCAGTCTGACCATCATTATCCAGATCAGTATCCGGCATAGGTGTGGCTGACGGTGTCGGTGGCGGTTCTGTTCCTGACGATGGAGCTTCAATAGTGGCCACCAGGTTTTGGATGTAGAAGAGGTCTCCCCTCTCCCAGTAAGGGGCATCAAGGTATTTGATCAGTTCATCTTGGGTCTCCTGCAAGATCATGGCTTTGGCTTGGAACATGGCATAGGGAGTATACAGGCTTTGCGATCCGCTTTCGCCAAAGTTTGCTTCATAGCGGTTCACCAACCAAAAAGGAGCAACAGACTCATATTCGGTTAAGGCTACCTGGACTTGGTTATAAAGATTAGCTCTAAGATACGCAGCGAGCTCAGGGGACATGAAAAGAAAATTGCGCGCCAAGTCAAGAGTTTTTTTGTATTCAATCCCCTGTTCGGTCCAGGGTGAATCTTTGGTAAATAAGCTCCGGCGCAATGTCAATAATCGCTCCCGTTCTTGAATAACAGATTGACGCAAGTTGGCATCCGTCCCGGTCATACCAGCCAATTCCTGCAGCTTGAGAAAGCCGTCCAAGCTGGAAATCCAAGCGTTGTGGATAAAAGGGTCTCTGGTAAAAATATTGGTTTCATCAGGCTGGGGAATCGGTACCCGCACAGAGGCTTTGACTATTTGGTACAAATGCTGGCTATCAACGGAAGGGATAACCTCAGCATACTTAGCCAGAGCCACCGCACTATAGAGTAAGGGGATACCCCCTGCCGGAGCAACTTGTTTGGGCAATTGGTTTGGAATCTGCTGTATATCCAATGGCAATTCGGTTGATTCGCGCGGAACCCCGTCTGCCCAGCCGGTCCGACCATAAAGAGTTGGATCAAAGTATTGAGGAATAATCTGTTGAGCAAGGTAGGTTCTGACTTGAGTTTGCAATGAAGGGGAAAGGTGTGGATAGGCCAGAGACAAGGTTAATAAAGCTTCAGCCGGGTGAGAAAAATAATCGGCATAGTCAGAATAATTATGGAGATGAATCGTGGTATACCCCGGTCGCAACAACCTAGCGTTAACAATCTGCTGCACTTCCCGATGAAGAATACTAGATAACTCCTGTTGTGTGGTATTGACAATATCAACACCTTGATGTTTGGGAATTAAAGGTAATTGACTGCCTCCACCGCCCGGACCATAGGCGATAATCGCATTGCTACGATGGGTGAAAATCATGCCGTGATAAGGGATCAAGGGATTATTATCAGCATGGCTATGGTACTGGCCATTAAGTGTCCGGTAGTGACTATTGGGAGCAAAATCCTGGCTGCCTACATACCAACCCAAATGCCGGGAAATGGCCCCATCAGAGATCTCCCACATCGCACTATACCCGGGCAACTGTCCACCGATGCTGTAGGACCATAGCTGACCAGTTCTTAGTGGGGTTTGAATAGAAAACCAGTCTGCCACTCGATCACAGCACAAACTGCGATAGAGCATACCGCCACCGCCGGAAAGAGCTTGGGGTTCAGCCATCGCCGCCCAGCCACCCTGAGGTCGAGGCTGCCCATCGCTAGAAAGTGTTGTGCCTACCAAACTTAAAACTCCCGGGTCCTGGTCAGTCCAGCCATAGACTTTGCCTTTGGCGTCACTGCAGCACCGGAACGGGCCTCCAGCGTAGAGGATTGCGCCGCTGGAATCCACCACCGGAGGGTAACGGGTAGCGCCGGGTTTAGTCCACCAAGCAAAAGGCAGTGATTCCCCAAAACCATCGCCATCAGAATCGTAAGTATATTCTTGACCATTGGTTAAATACAACGCCACCATTGGCCGATTCCAGTATAAATGCTTGCCATCAACTGCTACCGGATCGGCCTCCCAGGCTTCAGTCACTGAGTGGGCATCAAAAAGACTATAGCCATTAGACCAGCTTCGAGGCGACAGGACGGGACCCATATAAGTGCCTTCGACCCGCTGCGGCCAGACCCCATTTCCTGCAAGGTTGGGTGAATCACCACTATTAGGTCTAGTCCGGCTTTCCCGATAGGTTTCTGTTCCAGCCAAAACAAGCTTATCTTTGTAAATCACCGGCCACCAGGAATGATAGCCGTCACTGGAGAGTTTGGTTGATCGCCAGACTCGGCTCCCGGTCTGAGCATTGAGAGCATAGGCATAATTATCATCAGAAGCATAGTAAATAATTCCGTCTTTATAGGCAGGGGAAAAGTGGATTCCCCCGTCCCCCTCCGGAGCATCATAACGCCAAATCAGTTGCCCTTGTCGGGGGTGGCCTTGGCCACCAATGGCATAAAAGATCCCATCTCGATTACCAAAACAGACAACTGGCCGACCAGTGTTATCGGGAATGACTAAGGGATTGGTATCATACCCGGCGGAAGCGCCTGCATAAGCCCAAAGATAATTGCCATTATCAGCATCAAAAGCATGGAGTTTGTGATCATATCCGCCAAAGTAGACTACATTATTATAGACTGTTGGTGAATGACTCAAGGGCAGCTGGGTATCGTACCGCCAAGCCAAACTGCCATCGCCGGCATTAAGCACAACCAAACCGTTAGCTGTGGCTATATACAGCTTGTTGTTGCTAGTGATAACTTGGGTCTTCTGGTCAATATAGGCTTCGATCGGACGATACCAGGCCGGGAAGAGGTTACCGCTTACTTCTTCGCTCACCCAACTGGTCCTTTGGGGGTTAGCCCCGGCCATAAACCAATTCGGATTCGGCGTGGGTGTCGGCGTTTGCCCCCAAACCCGTATCGGCCACCACCCACTCAACATTAACAAAAAGATCCACATTCTCTTAGTATAACGCCTGCACTACCGCGTTAAAATCAAAGATCTCCACCAAACCAGAACCGTTTAAGTCTAATTGATTATCATTAGTGTCAAATTCGATCACCATCTGTCGTATATCTCTAAAATCGACTACCCCATCGCCATTGACATCATTAGCCACCGGTTCACCCTGAGTAATCCGTAAACTGACCTCATTGCTCCAGGGTAATTCCGTCCGGGTCACCGACACTTCTCCGGTGATATCCGGTTGGTCCAAGCGCTCTATCACCGGTCTAAATACCATCTGCCGTAAGCCCGGTTGAACAGTATATCCGCCACTTAAATCCACCTCTATTCCCCCATCCTGAACCCAATTTGCCTGGCCGTGGACATCCGGCCAAACAAACTGGTTGGTCGGCGTACAGACTTGGTCACTGATACACACCTTAACTTCCAGTTTGCCGGTGTAAGGCTGGCCGGAACTTTGACTTCGCGCCCTTAATTGGTAACTCCCGGTCTGGCTGACTGCCCTGGGCCAAAGACTCACCACCAGCGGCTCCCCGATGTAGTAGTTCCGCAGTTTTAACTGGATCGGAGGCTCGAGCGGACCTGGTTCCCAGCAAGCCGGATCATCTTTCGTGGTCAGATCAGTATCGCACTTACCCGTTAAGCCCCACTTATCCAATTGGACCAAACCGATCCCCCGGGCTAAATACCAATCCTCCCGGGTAATCCAACGACCAGGTTGGCCAATTGGGGCGATAGGCAAACCGGCTTCAAAAAACCTCAAGCGTACCGCCGGCCCGCTATAAGCCGGTGTTTCCACCTCCTCGTCATAAATCTGTAAATCCCAGTAGTGGCCGGGACTAGGCTGGTAACCCACTCGACAATTCTTACCTTCGGGTATCAACTCACCTGTCGGGTAAAACCGATCCACCTTCTTCAGGCTCCAACCGTTATAAGCGTACCGAGCTGACCATACATAAGGGGCATAATAGGTATTTTCAAAATTGTGCACCCCGTCATCCGAATAGTGTTTGGTTTGCAAGCCAAAATCCGGGCTAAACGTACCCCCTTCAGCCAAGGGATTTGCCAAGTGGGTCGGAAACTGGTAGCCTTTATGGTATAAAATGCCCATCATATTTTCAGACCATTTTTCCCCCTCTTGAAAATATGAAATCAGATGGCGCTGATTTTGCAGACCGGAAGCATTGCCATTGTGATATTTTGGCCCCCAATAACCTTCTTCCTTATCTTTTGTTACCCGCCAAGGATAAACCAAATTACCGCAAAGATTGGAAACTTCATCGATTGATACTCGGGAAGTAAAGACCACCGGTTCCGGGGCGTAATGATTTATCCCCGCTAATGTCCACGCATGACCTGGAGCTAAATTCCAATATTCTTTTAAGTCGTATTTTTCACCCGGAAAGGTAGTGGTCGAATCCACGTTGACCACCAATTGACAACCTTGACAAGCATCAATTCCACCTGGAACTTCGGGCCAATGAGCCATTGTCCCCCGTTCACAACCAGTACAACTAAACCCCGGATTGCCGCTGCAAACCCAGCCATCGACCTGAACCAGATTAGCCGTCAGGACATACTCACCGTTTACCGGTATCTGCCAGGGAGCAGAGATGGTCCCATCGGCATACGTCCCGCCATTAATCTGAACCCAATTATTCGCCGGACCAGTCTTGGTTAAGTCATCCAGCGCTTGTTTATACCATAAGTTGATACCGGTTATACTACCACTGCCACTGGCGTTGATGGTGACCCATTCTCCAGGGATATACACTGCTTTGGCCGGTTGAAGCTGTATCCCGGCACAGCTGACACCAGGTTCCTGTGCCGCCACCGGCCGCGGCCACCAAAGCCACAGATAAATTAATACCACCAGACTCCACATAAACTCAGTATAGCGCCTGCACTACCGCGTTAAAATCAAAGACATCCACCAGACCAGAACCGTTGATATCAGCCGGTAGGTCCTCTTCCCCATATCCAGCTATCACCCGCCACACATCCCGGATATCCAAGACCTCATCTCCGGTCAAGTCTAAGCCAACCTGGATTACCACCTCGTTACTCCAGGGTAGGTTGGTATTGGTCACCACCATTTCGCTGTTCTTAAATTCGGCGTAATACTCCGGTACCCGCTCGACCAAGGGTCTAACCACCAACCGGTATGGTCCAGGCGGTAAATTCTGATCTAGAGTAAAACTGTTTCGGCCCGCTTGCACCCAGGTGTTATACCAGACTCGCTGATTGGCCGGTGTACAGCCTGACCCCAAGCAATCTTTAATCTCCAGCCAACCCGTATATGGCCCAGTTTGGCTGGTTAGGCTCAAAGCCACCACTCCACCGGCTGTGGCCGTCTGCCCCGAGGTGAGCGCCAGCGCCAGCGGCCCGCTCAAATAGTAATTGACCAGGTTCATCTCCAGGTTGGGTTCACTCATTACCGGATAATTGCCCTGACTATCTTTAAGGCAATCTGAGTGGGTGCCGATAATAGCGCCGCTGCTGTTATATACATGGCAATCCCGTTCCAATAATTTCACCCGGCCAATGCCTTTGGCAAAAATCCAGTCCTCCCGAATGTGCCAGCGATCGGTCCCCTCAAAGTTAATCGCCGCTGACAGCGACGCCGCTTTGGGCATCCCGGCTTCGATTAAAGTTAAACGAATAGCCGATCCCTGGTAAGCCGGCGTGGTTACCTGTGGTTCAAACGTCACCTGCTGGCCAAAAAATCGCTCCGTGCCGTGACCGGTTTCCGGATCACTGTTCCCCCGATAGAACCAATCACACAGCTCGTTGCCCTCATCCTTCCAGGTGATATAACCATCGCCATTGGTATCGCCATAGCTAATCTGACCGTCACCGTTAGTATCATTAAAATAGTTCGGGTAGAAGGTATCTATAAACTGCATTTTCTGGCCGTCAACCACATACCGCTGACCAAAGACATGAGGCGCATGGTAATTCAGGTCAAATGCCCTCAAGCCATCATCCGTAAGATGCCGGTTAACCGAGACGTAATAATCATCGTTGGTTTCCCAACCCAAAGTTCCTAGTTTATTGACCGCTTGGGCTTCCCACAAATAATGCTTGTTGATCACCTTACCCACCGTCAGGTTCGACCACCGCTCCTCCTTTTCATCCACGCCTTCATAAATGTCGCTATCGTCAAAATAAGTCAAGAGTTTCCTAAAGTTAGTGGCCGTGTTTGGTAAAATATAACCCTCGATTTTGTCTTTGTAGAACCGCACCGGTTGCAGGATGTAGCCGCAGATGTTGACCTTCTCCTCAGCGGTCACCCGGGTCATAAACTCGGTTCGGGTCTCTCCCGGACAGATAGTTCGCTGCTCTCCGCCACAATACTTAGTGGTACCTCGGAATAGCCAGGAATGACCTGGTTCATATTGCATGTACTCTTTTAAATCATCCGGCGAGGTCAAGCCATAACGGTCATTGACCACTACATTTTTATGACACCCCTGACAAGCGGTGGTATAAACCGTTGACGCTTGCCCCCCGCCGGCCAAAACTCCCTGCTCACAGCCGGGGCAAAGGTAGCCCGGATTGCCGGCGCAGACATAACCGTCAGGTTGGTAGATATTAACCATTAATAGGTATTCACCATTAGCCGGCACCGTCCAGCTACCCTGCCAGCTTTGAGTATTAGCGTCAAAACTGCCCTGGATTCCTTGAGAGACAAACGGCTCCCGGACAATATTCCTGGTCGCTTGAATGTAGCGTACCCCAATATTATTCACCTCACCGGCAGTCGAAACGTTGATAGTCACCGTCTCCCCCGGGCTATATGCCGGCTTTTCCGGACTTAAAGTGATTCCCTGGCATAGGCTCTGGGGCACCAGAGGCGTCGGTGTTTGCGCCCAGACCCGAACCGGCCACCACCCACTCAACATTAACAAAAAGATCCACATGATCTCAGTATAGCGCCTGCACTACCGCGTTAAAATCAAAGACGTCCACCAGACCAGAGCCGTTAATATCAGCCCCCTGGTCCTCTTCCCCAAAGCCTTCGACCACCCGCCAAACATCCCGGATATCCAGAACCCCATCACCGGTGACATCGCCCGGTTCTGGGGCCATTAACGGCCTAACCACCCCCATATCCAAAGACAGCATAAACAGATTGCGGTAAGCGGTATTACGTGGTTCCTCCAAACCATCATCCATAAAATCATTCCCATCATAAACCACATAGACTTTGTCCTCCTCCGGTACATAGACCGGTGACCCTAAACCGATATGACCTTGATGCGCCACTTCTTTACCCGGTAATAAGAAATAATCACCTTCCATACCCCCATCACATCCGATCCCGGCTCGCCGATAGGCCAACAACCGCTTATCGGTCACATACGGCCAGTTAAACAGGTCCCGACTCCAATACAAGGCCACTCCGGCATGGCCGATTATATTGGTTGGACAACTAGCCATTAGCCAAGACCAGGGTGAATCCGGATGGGACATAACATTGGTAAACATCAAGTACAGCCCCGAGGCGGTGTCATAATAAATGCCGGCATTCTCAGCGTCTTCACTAAAGGGAATTAACATCTGGTGGGTCTGGCTTGGTCCTAAAGCTTCATAAGGCCCCAGAAGGTTACCGTTTCGGGCTTTAGCTACAGCCATACCCCACTTCGGTTCAGTCGTCGCTTGAGTGGTGTACACATAATACAAGTCAGCGTCCTTTTGGAGCAGCGTCCCCATCGGCGCCCCGCTGTTAACCGTCCCACCGGTAATCAGTAACGGTGGGTCAGTCGCTGTCGCGTTGGCACTGCTCCCGTCTCCTTTAAGCCTTCGAAACGGTCCCAAGGGATTGTCGGCCATCGCCAAACCCATTTTGTAATACCCGCTAAACCCCGGTCGGCCCCAAAACTCACCCCCGCCCAAATGAGCGCTGGCGCCCAGATAAAAATCGTAATAATGCTCCCCCACCTTAAAGATAGTCGAGCCATTGCTGCCATGCAACTCCCACGGCCGCACTTCACCAGTCATGACCACTTCACCCCGTTTGGTCCACGGTCCCAAAGGGTGATCGGCTACGGCCACATTGGTAATCCAATGGCTGTTACCCCTGACTCCGTCATAATACAGATAATACTGGCCGCCATCGGCCAGAAGAAAAGCATCCCGGGTGTTCAAGCCGTCCGGCCCGCTCAGAAACAACCGATACTCATCATATTGACCAAAGGTCCAAATATGCCGACCGACATTCCACATCTGGTACGCTGACATCTGCGGCTGGCGCACCACTGAAAATATATCAATCCCCGATAACGCCGGAATATTCTCTAAGCCATTCCCACCCCTGGAGTGGTCCACCCAACGCTCGGTCAGCGTTTCCGGCTCACAAAAAATATTGTCCACCATTGGTTTTTCCCAACAGGGGGAATTAACATTATTGACTGACACCGCTCCAAAAAACCACAACTGGTCATCGGTCACTATCAGAATCACATCATCTTGAGTCCACTGCATCTGATCGATATGATCCCTGCCCTGAAGCGGTTGTTTCCCTGACGGTGAGTCAGTCTCCTGCCAATCCACCCTTTTATCCCGGCCATTAGCCTGGCAGACACCTTGAGCATTAATTCGATAAGACCAGTAGCCTTTCATGGCTGTTATTTCCCCGGTGACCGGATGAATGGCCAAGGCATCCACCCCATCTGATGGAAACATACTACAGTCACTCCACCTTTGTCTCAATGATTGCTGGGTCCAGGTCAAAGTTCCTTGAGCTTTAAACCAAGCTTCATCACCCCGGGTCACCAACTGATCGCCGTTGCCGTAGTAATTCCAGGTGTCAATGGTGCCATCCGTCGGTGGGTGATTGGCCTCCTCTCGCCAGATATCCTCATAGGTCAAACCCCGCTCCAAGATCACTCCATGACGAGTGACCCCGGTAACGCCGTCCCAACCGGTCGGCGGTGGTGTCGGTGTTATCTGGGCTGACACCGCCCCCGCCCACCCCAACCACCAAATTACCACCAGCCAAATCATTAGCCCCATACCTCATCCTAGCAAATTGGGGCTTGCATTGTCTCCATTACTAACTTATAAGAATCACAAAGGAAATTATATTTATGCTAGGGCTAATTTTGATAAAGTCCCTTAAATCATTTCTTTTTGTTCTAGTCTTCTCCCTGTTTCTTTCTGTCACCCCCCAAGCCGCCAAAGCCCAGTCAACTTGTGATGATTCTATTCACGTCAGTCCGGCTTTGACCGATTTTACTGGTCCTTACCAACGCTTACAGTGGAGTCCTAATCCTAACGATCCGGTATACATCGAATACCCAGATTATACGGGTGGTCTTTATCCCAATGGGGCTAATGTCCGACCGCCAACCCACGAAGCCGCTGGGGTGGCCATCGCAAGCCAAATCCAACCGCTCGATCACCTCGGCAATCCGGATCCCAATGGTCAAATCGGCATGTTAGCCATTGGCATGTCCAACACCAAGCAGGAATTTGATACTTTTATGCGCTTGTTTGACGAACCGAGTGATCCTTACTCTAGCCAAGTTAATCCTCAACTTAAGGTAGTGGATGGGGCGTTGGGAGGCGGAGTCTTGGAGATCTGGTCCAACCCCAATCATCAAAGCTACCCCACCTACTGGCAATATCTCGATGATCAACTCGTCCTAGCCAACCTTGACCCCGACCAAGTTCAAATAGTCTGGATTAAAATCACCGAGATGGATTATTTAGCCGCTTTTCCGGACAACATCCTGCGTTACGAGGGGAGAATAAAAACCCTAATTAAAGCTGAAGTTCATGACCGGTTTCCTAATGCCAAAATAGTTTATTTATCCAGCCGGACCCGAGCCCATGCCTATCATATTGGGAATTTAAATCCCGAGCCGTATGCGTTTGAGACCGGCTTTGGGGTCAGAGCCGTCATTGAAGACCAACTGAACGGGACCGATTTAAAT
>Ga0154763_134_pt1 | contig 28346 bp, 38 predicted proteins | sample Rifle2008BG16ft_FD_105771 | JGI IMG/M metagenome (GOLD analysis project Ga0154763, IMG submission 105771) | Microgenomates group bacterium RBG_16_45_19
GTCCCAAATCCTGTTTAACCGGCATCAAATTCTGAGTCTTGGAAAGTGAAGCGCTAAAATAGACCTTCATTACCTGCTACTATATCACGAACATTTTATGGCTTAATCGCTTCGATCACCCTCACCACCATCTCCTCACCCGCGACTCCATGTTCTGAACTACTCACCCGAGGTCTTCTCTCTTCATAACTTTCGACCTCAAAACCAAATTGGGACATCTTCCTTCTCAATAGATCCATTGTCGACTCGTCATTCGGATAAACATTCACCAGTAATTTCCCCCTCCGTCTAAGTACCCGATGGGCATCTTTTAACACTGAATCCGGCAACCATTGGATTGTAAACACCATGCCAGCCACATCAACGCTTTCCTTCTCTAGCGGAATCCCCTGCCTTAAATCCACTACCCTCGCATCAATTCCCTTTTCCTTCGCTATCCTTATTGCTTCCTCAGCGCTGTCCATAATTATCGCCTGCTTTCGTTCACCCCACCAACCCACTTTCTCTACAAAATCCCCTTTACCCCCGCCCAAATCGAGCAAAATCCCCTCACCAGGCAGCATCTTCCCCATCACCTCCAATGTCATTTGCCTAAACTCATTATCAGAATACTCTGGTGACTCATATAGACTCTTTCTCACTAATAAATCACTCCACATCCAACTTAATTGCCTTTGCGACAAACTTTCATGGAAAGACACCACCAACCTGCCTCCAAAACCAGTCGCCCAGGTAAATGGCGATTCCTCGTCACTCCTTGAAAGTATTTTTGGAAAATTTGACGGAAAACCACGTCTTCGAGTTACCCAAACATAATAAGGTTCTTCTGGACACGGCCACCAGTGAGCTGGATTTAAATAATCGGCAATTATCCTTAAAGTCTGATAATGATCTTTAATCAGCCATTCTATCCCGAGTCCACTAAAAGACTGCGGAGACGTCAATGACCTTTCGTGAAAGAATTGATTATATCGCCAATCCATCCCTGCTTCATTCATTTCGCCAGCAATTGTACTAAACACCAAATAATACATGGAAAATACGCTTCTTACCAATGATTTTTGCTCTTCCGGATCAATCCTTTTTTCCTTCAATTCAAAGCCAAGTTTTTGATAAAAGTAAGCCCAATCACTCTCCTCCCATACATGAAAAGCATTCTTTTCGCCAACCCTAAACTCATCTAAACCCTTGGATAGGGTATTCATAGCTAAATACACAACCAAATCACTCAGGCCAATATGAAACAAGCTCTCTCCAGTTTCAAACCCAGGATGAAGCTGTCTATAAGCATCATAATATCGAATCCGCCTCAACCAATGCTGCCAGTCAGTCATATGTTCATGCCTAGCAATAAAAACTTCCAGTGGTTCATCGACCACACTTAATCTCTCAGCCATAAAGACCGATAGTATCTCACATCTCGTGTAAAAACTAAAGATTCTTCCCTCGTCTCACAATCTTGTCTACCACTCCCTCGATCGTCATCCCGGTGGTATCTAATAACCACGCTCCTTTAACCATCTTCAAAGGGTCAGTTTTACGGCCAAAATCCTGAGCGTCCCGCCATTTTATGTCCAGCAACACTTTCTCAAACGTCGACTCTATCCCTCGTTCTTGCATCTGTTTAAATCGTCGTCGTGCCCGCTCCTGCTCATCGGCGGTTAAATAGATTTTCAAATTTGCCTCGGGTAGTACCCGATAGGCAATATCCCGCCCCTCCATGATCACACTTTGTTTTTTAGCCATAGTTTGTTGTTTTTGTACCAGCACTGCCCGTACCTGAGGATGTTTGGATACTACCGCCGAACCTTGGCTCATCTCCTCCGTCCTTATTTTCCACGACACATCTTCATTATCGACAATCACTGTAATCAGCCGCCCGTCTCTTTCTTCCCCTTGCGGTTGACGCAATTCGATTTTGGCTTGATCCACTAATTTTGCTATTCGGACTTCGTCCTCCCCACTCACTCCCGCTCTTTTAGCGATCAATGCCGCCGCCCGGTACATGGCCCCGGTATCTACATATAAAATCCCCAACCGCTCGGCCACTAACCGGGCTACGGTCCCTTTCCCCGCGCCCACTGGCCCGTCAATCGCTATTTGTACCATCTGTTTCATAACCTCCACCACAAGGCAAAAATATACACTAAATCCCACCAAATTACATCAAGTAAATCATAAGTTGCTTCACTCGCGCTAGAATCTTCTCTACCACCTGTTCTATGGTCATCTCACTGGTATCCAACACCCAGGCATCCTTTGCCGGCCTTAAGGGATTATTTTCCCGCCCCATCTCCCGCTTATCTCTGGTAAAGATATCCAACTTGACCCGTTCATAACCCACCTGCAATTGAGCCTGTTTTCGTCTGATTCGCTCATCCACATCCGCATCCAAATAAATTTTCAGCTGAGCCTTTGGCAAGACATTCGTGCCAATGTCCCTACCCTCCATCACCACCGCCCTATCCCTGGCTAATTCCCGCTGCCGTCGCACCAGCACCTCCCGCACTTTGGTATATTGACTGACGACGCTCCCCCCTTCTCCTAAATTGCCCGAAAACACTTGGTCCGTCACATCTTTACCCTCTAATACTACCGTTACTAGCCGCTGTTCCTTAGCCCGTGGCTTAAACATGTCAATTTTAATCCGGTCAACCATCGCCTCCACTTTTTCTTTATCACTCCAATCCACCCCTTTTTGTTTGACAGCCAAAGCCACCGCCCGATACATCGCCCCAGTATAGATATAAGTGATCCCCAGCTTTTCAGCCAAAATCTTGGCTATCGTACTCTTCCCCGCCCCCACCGGCCCATCAATGGCAATTTGTAGCGGCCTTGCCATACCCTCAATACTCCCACCCAACTTCAGCTAACCGGGTAAATAATTGTCGCCCCAACTGTTCCCGAGCCCTAGCTGTCCCAGTCAGATTAGAATAATCGAAATGATTGGTGTCAATCACCAGTACCTGTCGCTTTTTCTCAGCCAAGCGCAACCACCGTTGGTTGACTAGCTGCATCACCCGGATGTATTTCTCATCCGCTGCCTCAAAATCTCGCGCCGTTCGGATAAATCGCTCTAACAATACCTCCACTGATGCGGTCAAATATATCAACAAATCCGGGAACGGGACTGACTCCCAACCTAACGCTTGATACTCGCGCCAGTATCTCAACCATTGCCTTTCGGATAAATTACCCGATAAAAAATTTGTCATGGCATAAGCCCAGTCCATCTCCGGATTCACCACCTGGATCCAGAAACTTGAATCTGAAATATTCGTGAGCTGTGACCGTTTTTTCTTAGCAAACCATAGTTGACTGTTTAACAAACTCGCCGCCGAGCCAGCATAAGCCCGCTTCAAATATGGATTGTCTTTCCAGTCCTCGTCAGAAAATACCAAAGGCCACCCCCGTTTACCAATCTGCTCTGCTAACACTTGTTTGGTGGTCGTCTTCCCAATCCGTAAACAATCTCCGCCCACTTCCAAATGCGGCCATTGTCGTCCCACTCGCCGCCTCTTTTTTCGCCACCATGGCAATTCACTCTGAATCAATCTTTCGGCTCGGTTCGCCGCTACCCCCAGCTTCACTAATTCCTGATAATCCGTATCCATACCCCATCGATTTTACCAGATCCTCAAGCAAAGTCAGTCGCCCTTAACAATCCCTGCTTCGCTCCCATATGCGCAATGACGCTGCCGGCTTGCTTTTTGCCCCAGGCAATCGCCGTCTCGATATCCTTACCTTGCATCAAGGCGTAAGCCAAGCCGGTACCAAAAGCGTCACCTGCCCCCGTCTCCTCCACCGCTTCGACTCTTTCAGCCTTATAAACTAGCCGCTTTTGCTCACCCATCACCAGACCCCCTGCTTTACCGTCGGTGACTACCACCCAATGTGGTCCTTCAATTTGCCAAGTACCCTGCCATACCGCCTCTTCCTGCAGCGGTAACTCCAGCAAGGCCGCCGCTTCTTCTCGGTTCATCATCAACACCTCTACCCCCCTAAAAATTTGTAATCCGTCGTCCATCATCTGTGATCTAATTTTTTCTATTTCCCCCATCCCCGGATTGACCATCACCTTCAGCCCGTAAGTTTTAGCATGGCCGATCAAGCCCTCCATCAACTCCACCTCTCCCCCCACCGTCCCCAGATACATCCATTTGGCTCTCACCTCATCCCACTTAATATCCGGCTTGGTCAGCAACTTTGAAGCTCCGCGATAAATTAACGCCGATCGGCCTGCATCCGGTGCCACTAAAATCACACTCATCCCTGTCTCCTCCCCCTCCACCTCAGATAACAGTGACCAATCCACGCCCTCTCGGCTCAACTCCGCCTTAATCGTTGCCGCCGCCAAATCTTTACCTACCTCGGCTATTAAAGCCGTCTTTAAACCTTTGCGCGCAAAGGCCACCGCCGCGTTTGTCCCCGCTCCGCCGCTGGCAATTACTAACTGCTCCACTTCCGTTTTACCGCCATACTCTTCACACAAAGCCACCCCTTCAGCATACTGACCACTCTCAATTTTCGTAAATTTACCCGACTTTATATAAATGTCTAATAAAGCTGATCCCACGCAAACCACATCGTACATATATTCAGTTTACCAGTTAATCTGATTAACTGATTAACTCAACCCTATTATAGTGTTATCATGATCTCCATGCCTCACCCCTTTACTCCTTATCTCGATTTTGCCAATCACCACCCCAGCGCCAGTGAAGCTGATATCAAATTCATCTGCGACCAGGTTACCACCCATGGCTTCAATTCCGCCTTCATGAATCCGAGTTGGGTTGAGGTAGTGCGTCAACAACATCACTTTACCGGCCGGGTTGGCACCATCGTCGCCTTTTCCTTGGGCCAGGACACTTTGGACATCAAGGTGGCCGCCGCCAAACGCTATATCCAAGCCGGCACTAATGAGCTCGATATTCTCTTAAACGTCTCTCAAATCAAGGCGGCCCAATGGGATCTAGTCTTAGCCGAAATGCAAACTCTGATGCACGAGATTAAATCAGTTAGCGCCGAAATTACCGTCAAATTTGTCCCCGAATGCGGTTATTTAACCCCTAATGAAATCAAGAAAACTGCCGAACTTATGATCCAAGCTCAAGTGGACTTTTTCAAAACTTGCACCGGCATGGGGCCTCGCGGCGCCACTCTTGATGACGTCCGCCTGGTCAAAGAAGCCGTCGGCGACCAAATCAAAATCAAAGTCGCCGGTGGTGTCGATACCCCCAACGAAGCCAAAGCTTTTATTGACGCCGGCGCCACTCGGATTGGTACCTCCCACGCTCTCGAAATCATCAAGTCATGAAGGCTCGTTCACCGCAAACCTGGCAGTGAGCGTGATCAATTTGGGAAAACTTCCATTCAAAGTGTTTCACTGCCTCCAATACTGCTTCCGGACTCTCCACAATCCGAAAACAATCCATCTCTTGGTCATCAATATTCATATTCTTATACAAAACGTCGATAATCTCCCACCAGTAACCGCCGTATAAGATAAACGGTTTATGGTGTCCGTGGTAAATATTTGCCAGCACCCAAACTGTTCCCAATTCCGACAGCGTTCCCGAGCCGCCCTTAAAAATGACAAACAAATCCGCTTCTTCGATCAAGGCAAACATCCTCGCCGAGTAATTACTGGTCACTACCTCCCGATCGACTCGGTTAATATTTTTCAGGTAACTGCCCTCAAAGCCACCCGCTTCTTTGGGATGAAAAGTCACCGCCACTGTCTTCCCCTTGCCGTCTTCCGCTCCCTGGGTGGCCGCATCCATCACCCCCGGCCCACCGCCATTGATAATCACAAAGCCATTCTGAGCCATCAATCTAGCCACGTTGTAAGCGTCTTTATAAACCTGATTTTTCTTAGGGATTTTGGCATCACCAAAGAAAGCGACTCGGCTAAATAAGGGTTTGGGTAAGTGAATTGGTCCTTCACTCATAACCCTCCTATCATAACCGATTTAGAATCCCAGCTGGGCTTTAGCCTCTTCGGACATCAACTCCTGGTTCCAGGGCGGGTCAAAACTGATTTCCACGGTCACCTGACTTTTATCCAGTTTCAATCCCTCAGCCACCGCTTCCGTCACTTTATCCACAAACCACCCCCCCAACGGACACCCCGGCGTAGTCAAAGTCATCACTATCCTTACCTTGCTCATTGTTTCTTGTTCATTGATTTCTATCTTGTAAATCAATCCCAAATCCACGATATTTACCCCCAGCTCCGGATCCATCACCCCCCTAAGCACTGCTTCTACTTGTCTTTTAGTCATAGTCGTCGCCAGTATAGCAAAAAACAACCCCGCCACTGCGGGGTTGCTTACTCAGGCAGATTTCAAATTCTAAGCCTTCTTCAAAACCGGCATCCCGGTTCTGGATGTTTCCACGACGGCGTAACCGCCGGGTACGGCATTGAGTGAGCCGTCACGGACATCGCGGGCGAAGAAATAAATCGTTTGAGCGCGACCATTTTTCAAGGTCACATCTTTTTTGTGTAAGTAATAAGTTTGACCTTTGGAATTAGTGTATGAAAAAGCCATTTCTCTCTCACCTCCGTCCTTAAATTAAATTTGAGCAGCAAATTGATAACACCTCAGGACCCACTATAACACACCAGAGGCAAATTGCAAGCGATATCTGGAAGCACTTTTCTTCCCGATATATCAACCCATTTAACCATCTAAACCTTACGACCTAAACTCCGCTTCCAAGAGCAAAAACACCCCCCAAATCGCCAAGATAATCGCTACCAACAACCACTGGGTACTGGCCAAATAAAGATCATAACCCAAAGCCCCCAAACCGGCCAAGACCACCCCTAAGCCCGACGCATAAACCAACAACTTGGCCAACATTGGTTTATCTTTATCTCGGAAAATCATCCCCGTCTCACCCCCTCCCTGCCTTTAGCCTAATCCATAGCCGTTTCCCCTGTCAATGCCGGTCATCCCCTTGGTTGATAGTTTAAAAACTGCCGCCTAAGACTGCCTCGCTCGGTTGAGCTGGCCTAGCTTCTTCTTGACTGACCACCACTTCAGCGTAAGTACTCCAATCCTCCGCGGTGGTTCTTTCGACCACATAACCGCCTTTTTGCGCCACTAAGACACCCAAGTTTTGGACCGCTCCCTGACTGTTTCTCAACCAGCCATAATACACTCCGCTTAAGGGGGCCGCCAAATCGGCGACGATGGAATAAGTTTGCTGATTATCGCCCATTTCCCTAGTCGCCACGCCCCGGTTACCCTCTTCACCTGATAAATAGGCCCGCTCCGCTCCTTCCGGTAAGGTAATCCCTTGTTCCGACAGGAATCGGTTTGCCTCTTCTACTGCCTGTTCTTCTGCCGGTACCGGTTCTTCGGCTGGCTGACGCCGGCAACCGGCCAAGCCCAACCCCACGGCTAAGACCCCGATTAAAAACAAATTCCGGGAGCGTTTCATTTGACCTCCTCAAACACCTGGCAGTAAATAATATGAATCGCCTCTTAGTCTTCTATAAGACTGTCAAATATCAGTAATGCAATCCTATACCAAATTAAATCTCATGGCAATAGCAAGTAAATCTTCTCTTTTATGCCTAACCGATAGATCCCATAACCATTAAAATTAAGGTCATTTGCTCCCCTGAGCTACAATAGGCTAATGCGCCTCAGCCTCATCCTTTCGGCCATATTTGTCTTATCTTGTCTCAGCACTTACTACCTCCTTTCAAACTCCCACCAGGATCTTCTCAACCCCGCCGGGCAGAGCCCTCTGGGCGGCGCCACGGCCACCCCCACTCCCGACCCCCTCCGGCCGATTACTCTGCTTATCCTCGGTTATGCCGGTGCTAACCATGATGGCGGCTATTTAACCGATACCGTCATTCTGGCCCACTTAAACCCCCGGACCTTACAGCTCCATTTAATTTCCTTACCACGAGATTTATGGATTACTCTGCCTCTGAGTCCCCAAGGTTACCCCGCCAAAATCAACCATGCTTATGCCATTGGCCGCGACGACCAAAAATATCCGGCCAAACCTGAAGCCTTTACCGGTCAGTCTGGCGGCCTAAGCTTAGCCAAAGTCGTCGTCAGCCAAGTTACCGGCTTACCTGTTGATTATGCCCTGGCGGTCAATTTTGATGGTTTCCGCCGCATTATTAATCTCTTGGGCGGTCTCGCTATCGATGTTCCTTATGCTTTCACTGATCCCTGGTACCCGGTTGCCGGCCACGAACAGGACACTTGCGGTTTCACCCCCGAGGACGTCGCTACCCTTTCCGCCGCTCTCAAAGGCGAGGCTTTGGAACACCAATTCCCCTGTCGCTTTGAAACTCTCCACTTTGACGCCGGCCGCCAAACCTTAGACGCCGATCAAGCCTTAAAATTTGTCCGCTCCCGGCACGCGCTTAATGGCGGTGGTGATTTCGGCCGGGGCTTACGTCAACAAGCCCTCTTGAAAAGTCTTCAAGCCAGTCTCATTCGTCCGGCCAACCTCGGTAAATTACCCCAACTGTTTACCACCGTCATTCAACATCTTCAGACCGACATTCCCCTCCTCGCCCTCCCCGACCTCCTTGCTCTGCCCTTTAAGCCTCAAGACCTTAACGTGGCCAGTCTTACCCTGGATCAGGCAAATCTCTTCCGTCAAACCGTTAGCCAGGATGGCCAATATATCCTCGTCCCCGCCAACGACTCAGGTTTCACCGCCATTCAAGCCTACTTAAAGACTGCTCTGACCGCTAACCCTAGCCCGATCAAGAAAAATTGATTTCCCCGGCAATCGGTGTTTTTGGCACCGGTGGTGCCACCGGTTCGGGTATCGTCCCCATTACCGGCTCTTTATCTGGCCCGCTCCTTTCCAAACGGGTACTAATGATCGCTGTCTTCTTGCTGGTTTTTCCTCGCGTCATGCCCTCAATCGCTTTCTGGACGTAGACTGCCGCCCGATCGACTAGTTTTTCCGGATTCCGCACCCCATCAATGGTCACTCCTAATTTTCCCACCACCGTCCCGATGACTTCATGGAGAAAGACAATACTGCCATACCCCAACAATCTGCCCCACCAACCTTGCTTAAGTTCCAAGGCTACAAATTGGTCCATGTCGATACTCCGCCGGTAACGCGAGAGTAAGCCTGAATAGATTACCAACCGATCCGGGAAAATATCATAAAAGGCTGTCTGCCACCTGACTAGCTCAATTAAGACAGCTATCCCCGCTAAAAACATCGCTGGCCAAAATAAAAAGTCGATCTCGGCCCAAGTTTGGGCAAATTTCCACCCCGACAAATCATAAATCAAAGTAAAGATCCAATGCTTTAACGCCCAAAATAAAATTAACAACAAGCACACTCGACCGACAGCCGTCACCACGGCCATCGGCGCTCGATATAAACGAATCTGTTCCGGTTCGACCAGATCCTGTGGCATATCCCCTATTATACGCTATTACCCCATAAGACTTGAGGCGTATAATGTGCCCATGATTCCTCTGTCTCTCCCCTCTGGCTCAGTCACCACTATTGCCGTCATTTTCTTAAGTGGCTTGGCTTTAGCTTTGATCATCCGTTTTCTCCTCGACCTTTACGCCAAACGAATTGCCGACCGACCCAACGCCGCCTGGCTCAACGTGGTTATTGGTACTTTACGTCTGCCGCTTTACTGGACGGTCTTAGGTCTAGCCGCCACTCTTTCGGTCTATCTCCTCAACTTTGACCCTCCCCTACCCCAACTTCTTTACCAAATGATCCTCACTCTTCTCATTGGTATCTGGACGGCTTCCATCTACTCCCATCTACAACCAGCTTTCCAAAGCTTTGCCACCGATTTTGAGCCAAAACATCACCGGGGCGTCAGTGACGTCATCCCTTTCATGCTCGGCCTAACCCGGGCTACCCTGGTGTTCTTAATCATCTATTCTCTCTTCCTGACTTGGGGTGTCAATCTGACTCCCCTACTGGCCGCCCTTAGCATTATTGGTGCCGCCCTATCTTTCGCCGCTCGGGATTCGGTCGGCAACGTCGTTGCCGGTTTTAGCATTTTCCTCAGCCGCCCTTTTAAAGTCGGCGACTACGTCATCATCGACACCAAACATGAAGGCACCATTTTGGAAACCAGTCTTCAATTGACCAAATTAAAAACCCCGGCCAAAACGGTCATCAATATCCCCAACTCGATTATCGTTACCCGGCCGCTGACTAACTTTAACGCCTTAAATCCCTACTTTCGCCTTTGCCTTCCCTTGACGCTGCCGGCCACTATCGATCTGACCAAAGCCAGCGCTCTCCTCCTTAAAGCCGCCAAGAATCACCCTAAAGTTTTAGCCAAACCGCTCCCCCGAGTTCATTTCCTCTCGCTCACCCCCACTAAAATCAATCTCGAACTGATTGTCATGCTGGGAAAATCCACCCAAGCTTCCCTGGTCACCAGTCAACTCATCTCCACCACTTTCGCCGCCCTCAACTCCCTTTCGGAAAAATCGGCTTAATTTACGGCCATTGCTTCCGGCAAGCTTGAATACATTCACCGGCATTTTTAAACGGGGTTACCTCACCACAACCCCGCCATGAAGCCGGATAACAGGTATCATTGGCCGCGTCATAATACTGCATCGTCCGCGGTACTCCACAATTCATGGGATCCGGTGGTAATTGGCATTTGGCTCTAATCGTTACCGGCACACTCTTTTCATAAAACGTTTCTTGGGCTACTGCCGGAATTAAGTTCAACCGATGAACATTGAGGTTGCTACCGCCATAAAAGCGACAGGCATCCGCCTCCACACAGTCACCACTTAAGAGCATAACTCCGCGCTCCGGACCATCAAACACGCCTGCTCTCAAGCCGTATTCTTTCCCCGGCTCGGCGTTTAACTCTATAGACACGCTTTCTTCACTCGGCAGACCTTGAGTGTGGTCCACCGCTGCTTTGGTGGTGACGGCTGCTACCGGCGCCTCGGTCGTCATCACTCCCCCCACCGATTCCACCACTTGGACTTCTAAAAACCGCTCGACCATAGAAGGGACTTCCCGATCCACGGTTAACCGGACTTTAATTTCTACCGTTTCCGTCGGTATCGGCGTCGCTGTCGGCGCCGCTTCGCTGTCCATCTCGCCCCGATTACACCCCGCCAAACTTAAAGTTATCACCAGCATTAGTCCCACTAATCCTTGTCGCTTCATGGCTGTATTGTAGGGCTACCGGACTGTTTTGACAATGAGTTAACCCCATAACACTATTTACTTTGATGCAAAACCTTTTATAATGACCCTAGTTTATGTCACGCCTTTCTCCCCTCACTTCCACCCTCCTTATCATTGTCGGTAGCCTTGCCCTCCTGATTGCCCAAACCGCCCTCTGGCTCACCGCCTCTTTATATAATCAAGCCTACTTTACCGATACCGTTGTTTCCGTTCTAAAACAGGAGCCGGTCCGTCAAGCCATGGCTGAGGAAGTCGTCACTCAAACCCTGGTTAACCGCCCCCTGCTCCAACGCTTAGCCGGCACTTATCTTCAACCGGCTGTCGTCGGTATTTTGGGCAGCTCCCAATTTGAAACTATGCTCCGCTATGCCGCCAATAAATTCCACGCTTACGCTATCGCTCAAGCCCCTCAAGACATCATCATCGACATTACCACTCTCAAGCAAGTCCTGATCCTCTTAACCACCCTCACCGACACTAGTTTAGAAACCGCCTTAAATCCTGTCGACCTCCCCGACCAAATTACTTTGATCGCGGCTGATGAAATTCCGGCGCTGCACCAAACCGTGGCTGCCGCCGTTTGGGTTGGGCCTTTAGCCATCATCATCGCCTTGGCTTTATTTGTCATCGCTATCGGTTTTAGCCAGGACCCGGCTGCCGAGACCGCCCGTACCGGCCTCATCGTCGCCGCTTCCGCGCTTATTTTCTATCTGGCCGTACCCTACTTAAACCATATCACCAGCATTTATCTACCCACGGCTACTAGCCGGACTATCTATACTGCCCTTTACACCGCTTTCACCACCCCCTTAGTCTACCGTCTCCTCAATCAAGTCTTCATTGGCCTCGGCCTCACCACTCTAGTCGTCCTCTCCAAAGTCATTGCCAAAAACCGCCTCATTAGCCTGGCCCGCCGCCAACCTGCTCCTAAAAAATCCACCCGAAAAACCAAAAATCCCTAGGTTATAATTGGGCCCATGGCTTCACCCACTCGCTCACCTAGTCTCTCCCGTCTGTTACTGACTTGGCTTATTGAAGCCGCCACCCTCTTCATCTTAGCCTCTTTCAACTTCGGTTTAACCATCACCAATTTCCGCGCCGCTTTAGCCGCTATTGCCGTCATTGGTTTGTTAAACGCGTTGGTCCGGCCGCTAATCGTCAAGTTAACTCTCCCCATTACCGCCATTACCCTCGGTCTCTTCTCCCTCCTGATTAATGCTTTTATCCTTATTTTCGCTGCCCGGCTCCTCCCGGGTTTAACCATCGCTTCTTGGGGCTGGGCGGTGGTCATCTCCATCGGTCTGACCGTCTTCAACACTCTCTTTTCTTACCTGCTCCACGTTAATGATGCCGATTCGTATTACTACGGCGTCATCAAAAAAGCCGCCAAGAAAGCCACCCCTCCCGTCAAAACCACTAAAGCCGGCTTCTTCTACCTGGAAATTGATGGTCTGGGCTACCCGGTTTTCCGTCAGGCTCTCAAACAGGGTTATCTACCCCAGCTGCAAGCTTACTTAAAAGCTCATCATTACCAAATCATCCCTTGGGAAACCGATCTCTCGCCTCAAACCCCCAGTAGTCAGGCCGGCATCCTCCACGGTAATAACCACAACATGCCTGCCTTCCGCTGGTATGACCGTCGGCTGGGTAAGCTAGTCTCCGGCAGTAATCCCCAAGATGCCGCCGCCATCGAAGCTGAACGCAGCAATGGCCAGGGCTTGTTGGCCGATAACGGCTTCTGTGTTAACAATCTTTTCTCCGGTGACGCCAACCAGAGTACCCTGACCATTTCTACCCTGCTCAAAAAACGCGCCCACCGCTCTCAACCGCTCTATTACTACTTTGTTAATCCCTATAACTACGCCCATACCCTGGCCTCGGTCACCGCCGAACTCTACCACGAATGGCACGACGCCCGCTTCGCCAAAAGCCATCACCTTGAACCCTCCATTACCCACCGCGGTCTGGAATTCATGCTTATGCGCGCCGTCCTCAATGTCTATTTAGCCGATATCTCCTTTGCCGTTGCCATCGGCGAACTCCTCTCCGGTCGGTCCGCTCTCTACCTGACCGCCGCCGGTTACGACGATATTGCCCATCACACCGGTATTTTGAGTCCCGAGGCTTTAGCCTCCCTGCAACGATTGGACACTCACTTAAGTCACTTATTCCAGGCAGCTAAAGACGCTCCTCGGCCGTATCACTTTATCTTTCTCTCCGACCACGGCCAAAGTAACGGTCCCAACTTTCTTAAAAAGTTCGGTTATACCTTGGGTGACCTGGTCAACCGTCACTTAAGCCAAAACACGTTTTTAGCCGAAATTACCGACCGCGACGAAGCCTACGGCAACACCAACAAGCTGCTGACTGAGATTACCCGCCAATTCCAGCCCAGCCGCCGTGAGGCGGTGGCCGTCGGTGCCGAAGTTAAAGAGCTGCAACCACTCACCGGTTCTGGCAAAACCGGCCCCCTGCCACCGGTGTTGGTCATGGCTTCCGGCAATCTCGGTTTGGTCAATTTCACCGACACTAAGAAGCGCTTAACCTTAGAAGCCATCGTCAAGCGCCACCCCCAGCTCATTCCAGCCTTAATTAAACACCCCGGCCTCAGTTTCATCATGGTTAAATCTCAAATTAAAGGCACCGTGATTTTGGGTCGAACCGGTACTTATTATTTAAAAACCGGCCGGGTTGACGGCCATAATCCCCTCAAAGACTTTGGCCCCCACGTCGTCCGCCACCTTAAACGCCACGACACTTTCCCTCATATCCCTGACATCTTAATTAACTCTTACTTTGATCCGAAGACCCAAACCGTTTATGCCTTTGAAGATTTCGTCGGTTCTCACGGCGGCTTGGGTGGGCCCCAAGGCCAACCGTTCCTGGCCTTCCCTAACAGTTTACCCGCTCCAAAGAGTGACCTCATCAGCGCCGAGTCTATCTATCGAGTCCTTAAATCCTGGCAACAAACCACCATCTAGCGAGATTGTTGAGCCTGCATATAAGCGGCCAGGATGGCATTGATACGAGACTGGTAACCTTTACCTTGCTTTTTAAACCAATTTAGTACAGTCTGATCAAGACGAAGCGAAACCGGCACCTTTCTATCAGGTATGACGATTTTCGCTTCACGCCAGAACTTCACGGGGAGTTCTGGAATATCCGAATAATCGATCGGCCGCTTAAGTCTTGTTGATTTGGTCATAAAACCTCCTTATTTCTTTGGGATTGGCCTTTCGGGCAGATATGAGTCGAATATTCTTTTTTCGATAAGTATAGGCTACGATAATCATCGTCTTTGCCTTAATGGTGCCGATTGATAGATACCTGGGCTCACCGTAGTCTTTTCTAGTATCAAGCCAGTCTAGCCTGGGGTGAGCGAAAACTTGTTTAGCCTTTTTGAAGTTAAGCCCGTGTTTCTGTTGATTGAGTTTACTTTTATCAGGATCCCACTCAAAGAACATGTCTTATTTATAATATATGTATATACATTTGTCAATACTTACTTTCTCCCGCTTATCAATTCCGTTTTAGTATGATATAAAGTCATTATTATCTGGTTTAATTTATTACCTAAGGGGGAACATGGAATCCACTACCGAGGCCTCGCCGGCACCGTCCAAAAATAAACTGGTCCAATATTTGCTCATTGGCGCCGCCGTCGTCATTGGCTTGGCGGTTATCGGTAACCTCATTAATAAGCCGAAAGTCGGTGCCCCCTCCGCTATCGCCGGTATCATCAACTTTAACGGTTTAAAACCCCAAGACCAGCCCAATCAGGCGGCTTCGATTCGTCTCATGGCCAAAGCGGCCAAAGCTACTGATTTCACTGACACCGGCATCACTATCCCCGTCGCCGACCAAGCTCCCTGGCAATGGTCCAACGCCGACGCGGGCACCACTTACCAACTTCGGGCTGACGGCTATTTTGGCACTCAATTGATTAAGTCCTCTAACGTTATCACCGCCACCGCCCCAGCCTCCGATCAAGTTCTCACTTTTAATATTACCCGGGCCGACCTACCTGAAGGCATCCTACCTGAAGAACCTGCCGGCGTGGTTGTTTCCGGCTCTTTAGCCATCAACGGCTACATCCCCACCGGCAGTACCGTTACTATTTTTGGCCGTGAAGCCGGCTCTGAGTCGGATTTCCAACCGGCCGTTATCGATATTCCCGCCGCCAACGGCGCTAAATGGTCCTACGACCAAGCCGCCGCCGGCACTCTTTACGATTATCAAGCCGAACTTTACGACGCTCAAGGCACCTTTATCGGTCAATCAAGTTACCTCACGGTTACCGCTCCGGCCGCCAACGAAGTCGTCACTGTCAATTCGACGGCTGTCAGTCAGGAGCCGGCCAGTCTCGCTGGGACAGTCAAACTCCAAGGTCCCATTACTCAAAACTCGACACTCCTGGTGCTTCAGCGCCAAGTCGGTGACCCTGATTACTCGGTCATCAACCGCTACCCGGCCGCCAATAACACCGCCTGGACTTGGGCTGAGGCCGTCTCCGGCACTACCTACGAAGTCACCGCTGCTCTCCAGGTCAACGAGCAAGACCAAGCCACCGGCAACGTCATCACTGCCGCCGCCCCGGCCGAAGCGCTGACCATCCTGATTGATACCGGGGTCAATTTATCCGCCCCCACCGAGTTACCCCAAGTCAGCTGTGGCGAACCTGATGCTACCAACCATTACAATGCCAAGGTCAACCTGCCTCAATACCAAGCCGCCAAACTTTATTATCTGGAAGTCGGCACCTCGGCTGGCGCCAATAACACTTATCAGGACACTCTCCCACCCAACCAATCAGCCACCGTCTTTGTCCCCGCTGCCTCGCCCCACTTTGCCCGTTACACTTATTCTGCCTGTACCGACTGCACCATCGACGACACCGGCAACTGGGCTGGCTGGTCACCCACTTTGGGTTTCCAGTGTCCTTAAATAATCAGGCTTTTGCCTTTTTCGGTCGCTCTTCCAAATAAACTTGCAGCGCGGTTAAAAACAAGGCTACGATTATCGGTCCCAATATAAAACCCATAAAACCGAAGGCTTTGACTCCCCCCAACACCGCCATTAAAGTCAGTAAGGCTGGTAAGGCTGACTCACCCGTTCCCAAAACCCTTGATCTAATCACATTATCGACCGTACTGATGACCAAAATACCGTAACCCAGCCAGATTAAGCCGGTCAACCAGCGACCGCTCAATATTAAGATCACTCCGATCGGCCACCAAATGACGCCCGACCCCAAAGGGATAAAGGCCGCCAAACCCATCATTAAGCCCCACACCGCTGCTCCCGGTACCTTGAGGATCGTCAGCATCACCGCCCCCATCACCCCCTGCACCAACCCCACCAGCAAGGTGCTCTTGACCGTCGCCCGGATCACCACCTCAAACCGCCGCATAAACCGAGCGTGATGCCCCTTAGCTAATGGTGACAGACTAGCCAACCGGCTAAACAACTGTTTCTTCACCGGAAACAAATACCCTAAAAATAAAACAAAAATCAGACTGTCGGCCACCACCTGCACCGTCCCCGTCACCGCCGGAATAATCCCCTTAGTCACCACTTGACCTAAACTTTGGGCCATAGTTTGAATCAACTGCGTTACCTGCCCTTCCTGAGATTGCAGGGCTGTTTCAATTTGCTGGCCGATTTCCGGCGCCCACCGTTCCAACCCCACCATAATCTGACTTTGCTGCCACGTCTGCCAGGCAATCTGGCTGGAAATGCCAATCACCAAGAGTCGCGCTTGCTGCACCGCCAAACCCACCAAGACCGCCAGGGGCACGACAATCACCCCCAACACCGTTAAGGTCGTTAATAAAGCTGCCCAGGCTGGACGCTTGACCTTACTCAGTAGATAATCATAGACCGGTTCAAAGACGATCACTAAAATCACCGCCAAAAACATCAAACCTAAATAATCCCAAGCCACATACAAGCTGGCCAAACCCAAAGCCCCTAACACTAGATAAAAGCTATGCCGCGGTGTCCAAGTCATGCCTGCCTTTTTTAACCGTTAATTGCACCACTTCGGCTCCCAAAAGCACCATTAAAGTAGAATAGTTAACCCACAATAAGAATCCTAAGATCCAACCGGCCGCCCCAAATACCGTGGTAACTCCGGCACTTTGGATCAACAGCGCCATCACGGTTTGCCCGAGCCACAACCAGCCTGTCGTCAGCAACGCTCCCGGCACAATTTGCTTAAAGGGTATCCGCTTCATCGGCAACCAGCGGTAAATCAACACTAAGAAACCAAACAGTAAGGCTAAAACCAAAACCAACTCTAACACTGGGGTCGTTAACGTCACCTGTGGCCACCAAGCCTTTAATCCTTCCGCTAAGCCGGCCAACAACCACTGACCCATCGCGATTAATAAGAGTAAACCGCCCACCCCTAAAATCGTGGCAAAGGCTCCTAATCTTAACCACACATTGCCCTGCCACCACTTTTTCGCTTTCGTCCCAAATATCACCGTTAGGGACAAGGTCAGTTCCCGAAACACCGCCGAGGCTCCATAAAGCATCACTAAGCAAACTACCCATCCTAATACCGGCGACCAAGACAACCAGGTTTGATCCAGCTCCACCATTTGGGTCACCTGTCTCAGCCACCCCCCCCCTGCCCCGTCACCGATGGCCAGCGTCATTAACCATTCCGTTCCCGCCGCCAAATTAACCAATAGCAGCATGGCCGTTGCCAACGGTACCAAGGAAAAAAGGGCTCGATAGGCAATCGCCGCCGCCATGGTACTGACTCGATGCTGCCACCAAGCTGCCGTTAGTTCCCGATACCACCCCTGCCATTCTTCTGCATTTTGTTTTGGCATCTTTAGGCTCCCTGAAAAAATTACTCCCCTGTCCTCCTCAATTAAAGTCCTATTATACTTTAAAGCTTTAGCTTGGCCGCCCAGATCCGTTGTCCGACCGTGATGACAGTTAATCCGGTCAAGCCGTAAAAACTCCAGGTCATGAGGTTCATCCAGCCCAAAGCCGCCGTCAACGTCAGCCACCCGATGACCAACAATCTTTCCCCCCGCTCCATCAAGCCCACCGCCAGTCGCACTCGGCCACCCGACACCTCGCCCACTTTTGCCCGGGTATAACTAACTAATAAACCTGCTCCCATCAGGGCCACCACCCATTCCCAGGGCATTAAACCGCTCGCTCCAAACGCCGCCACGATTATAAGGTCAGCCACCCGATCCAAAGTCGCATCCCAAAAAGCCCCAAAATCGCTCACCCTACCTGTTAGTCTGGCCACCGCTCCATCTAAGCTGTCCAAAACCATCCCTACTAATACTATTAGAGCCACCCCAAACCAGCCTTTAATCATACAGCCTAAATAAACCAGGGCTACCACCGGTCCCAGCGCCGACAACCAATTAGGCGGCACCTTTAAAAACGGCCGAGCTAATTGCTCTATCATCGGTTTCAAGGCTGGCCTGGCTTTATCTAACATATACTTCCCTGTATTATATCGCTATGCTTGACTCTCTCTTCATGACTTTCTGGTATTTTTTACCCGCTGGCATTGCCAACCTGGTGCCACCCTTAACCGTCCATCTTCCTGGACTAAAACAGTGGCAGACACCCCTGGACCTGGGTAAATCTTACCGCGGCACTCGTATTTTCGGCGATCATAAAACCATTCGTGGTCTCACGGTTGGCCTTTTTTGTGGCACCCTAACCTGTGTTCTTCAATCCATCTTTATCCCGACCCCCTATCATCCAGTCATCCTGGGCTTTTTATTAAGCTTGGGTGCTCTGGGTGGTGATGCTCTTAAAAGCTTTTTCAAACGTCGGACCAGCATTCCTCCCGGTAGAACTTGGTTTCCCTTTGACCAATTAGATTATATTGTGGGCGGTTTACTTTTAAGCCGTCTCTACTTCATTCCCCCTCTCCCAATTTACCTTGGTGTCTTTTTCCTCTATTTTGGTCTCCACTTGCTTTTCTCCTATATTGGCTTCCGCCTCCACCTCAAATCCCAACCGATTTAACTGTCACTTGTTGCCGACGGAAAACCAATCTACAGGCAGACCTTGTTCCCACAAATAATCAAAATAGGCGTCATCGCTGGTCACTGCCTCAGGATCCGTCGTCGCTAGACTAAACTCCTGAAACTCCACTTTTTCGCATTATAGAGTATAATCACCCCATGGCTAAGCCGGTGATCGACCCCCAAACCATTATCGAATCTAAACAGCTCACCTCGATCAGTAAGGTGCTAACTACCATGGCGGCCTTTTTGGTCACCATCATTGGCTTACGCTATATCGCTCAAGACTTGATTGCGCCCATTCTCCTGGCTCTATTTTTTACCATCTTAATGTATCCCATCTTTAAATGGTTTCGTCATAAAGGCTTCAGTGGTGGCATCTCTCTCCTTTTAATGATTATTACTTTTTTTGCCTCTTTTATTTTAATCGCCCTCTTCATTACTTGGTCTTTTAGTTTGATTAGCGAGTCTCTGGCTGTTTACGTCACCGCCTTCAAGGATTCCCTGACTCAAACCGCTGCCAGCGTCAACCTTGAATCTTCGGCCGAAACTATCACCCGTGAGCTTTCTCCGGAGACCGTCAGCACCCTCCTCTCCAGTATTTTAAGCGGCCTTTCCGGCCTCATCTATTACTTTGTCTTAATCCCCATCCTCTCGATCATGCTCCTGGTGCAAGTCGACAGCTTGCCCCAGGATGTCTCCGCCAATTTACTCAAAGAAAATCCCGGTCTCAAACGATTCCAAAAATTTACCGCTTCAATCATTGTTTACGTCTTTGGCCGACTCAAAGTTAACTTAGTCACCGGCTTACTCTTCGCCATTGCTCTGGTGATCATCGGTATCGATTTCCCCTTCGTTTGGGGCGTGTTGACCGTCATTTTAAGTTTCATCCCTTATTTAGGCATTATCATCGCCGGGATTCCACCGGTACTGTTAGCTTTTGCCGAAGGCGGTCTTAGCTCGGCTCTCTTAGTTGTCGGCGTCATGATTGCTATTAATCTTTTTGCCGAAAATGTGGTCGAGCCGGTCATCCAAGGCAAAGGCAGTAAAATTTCCACCGCCGCTGTCGTCATGGCTTTAATTTTCTGGACCTGGCTTCTCGGTTTCGTCGGCGCCATCATGGCCGTCCCTTTAACCGTCCTCTTAAAAAACATCTTGGCCGATTACCAAGAAACCCGCTGGTTAGCTTCCCTCATGGAAGGCAATTACCACGCCCCGACTACCACCCCGGGCAAGTCTTCCCCCATTACTAATTTCCTGGCTAAAATCTACCCCCAAAAATAAACCGTCATCCCCCATGCCCCCCCCTCTCCCTCCGTTATTTCGGCCACGCCACTTTTAGTCTAAATCTTGATGGCGCCACCCTCCTCACCGACCCCCTCCTGACTCAGCGCGTCGCCTTCTTAAGACGCCACTCACCCCCGGTTAAACCCGCCTGGTACCGCCCAGCTACCGCCCTCCTCCTCAGCCACGGCCATTTAGACCATTGCCACCTGCCTTCACTTAAACTGCTTGATCGAAACCTTCCTTGTCTCGTTGCCCCCGGCTTAAAAGCTAAACTAACGGCCATCGGCTTCAACCGCGTCATCGAACTCTCCGTCGGTCACAGTCACCGCTTGGGTCGCCTCCTTATCAGCGCCGTCCCCGCCCACCACCGCGCCCGCTTTTTTCCGGGTCTTAAACCGGTCAGTGACTGTATTGGTTTTATTATCCGCGGTTCACATTCCATCTACTTTCCTGGTGACACCGACCTTCAACTGCAACTGGCCCGACTCAAATCGGCTCACCTCGATCTTTGCCTTTTACCTATTTGGGGCTGGGCCATTGACGACCACGGCCAGCATCTCAATCCCCTCAAAGCCGCTCAAGCCCTAAAGTTAATTCAACCAAAAGTGGCCATTCCCTATCATTGGGGGACTTTTCTCCCCCTAGTCTTCAAACCCTTTTTCTCCAAATATTTAATCCGCCCCGTAGACCTCTTCGCCACCGCCACCAAAAAACTTGCCCCAGGTGTCCAAATCATCATCGTTCCACCCGGCAAAAAAATTGACATCACCGGTAAATTTAGCTAGAATGAGGCTCTATGAAACAAGCTTTTTTAGTTCTTCCCGTTCTGGTTCTGGCTCTTCTCCTTAGCGCTTGTCAGCCGACTAAAGGCCCGATCACGGCCGTTCCCACCGCTGCTCCTGAAATCCAAACTGCTAGCCTTTCCGGGGTGGTCAATCTTAACGGTCCGGTGGTCCAAGACTCAAGTATTCTCATGCTTCAACGCCAACTGGGTGAAATTGAGTACACCGAATTCGACCGTCTCCCGGCCGAAGATGGTGTCACTTTCTCCTGGGACCGAGCCGTCGCCGGTCAAACTTACGAAATCACCGCCGCTGGCCAAGTTGACGAAACCAATCAGGTCATCAGCAACGCCGTCACCGTCACCGCTCCCGAAAGCGACATCGTCTTAACCATCAACACTAAGCTCAACCTAAAAGAGCCATCCGATCAACCGTCGGTCGTTTGTGGTAACCCTGATGGTACCAACCACTTTAACGCTAAGCTTTCCTACCCGCCCATTCCCAATGCCAAACAGTATTATGCCACCGTCGGCACCAGCGCCGGCGCCAACGACACTGAGGCCAAACTCTTATCAGCCAAAGCCAATGTCGCTGCCGAAATGACCGTTTACCTGGCCAAAGAAACCGGATATTTTACCCGCTACGCTTACACCTACTGCACCGACTGCGACCAAGAAGACCAGCAAAACTGGTCCGGTTACTCGCCCACTTTAGGCTTCCGCTGTCCCTAATTATTAATTTTGATAATTATCCTTGCTGTAATATGGTCTTGACTAATGTGTCATTTATGACACAATTACTTTGTGAGAAAGATAGTCATCGTCGATAAACGAGCTCAAAAAGAACTCTCCCGCTTTCCCCGTCCAATCCAACTCAAATTCCGCTCTCTTTTTGAAATCCTAGAAATAGACGGCATTCTTAAAAAACCTTTCGCCAAGAAACTCACAAACCAAGGCCAACTATTTGAAATCCGTGTCAAATATCAAGGTGAGTGGCGCGCTATCTATGCCTACTGGAAACACTATCACATCCTCATTCTTTCCGCCTTTGCCAAAAAGGCTCAAAAAACGCCAGAAAAAGAATTAACCAAAGCTAAACAAAGATTAAGTAATTATCAAGGAATCCTATGACCAACTCTCAGCTCAACCAAATGACCACCACTCTCAAAAAATTAAACCGGGACCTCACGCCCAAAGAGCGGAAAATCATCGATAATGAAATTAGATATTACCGGATTGTCATCGCCCTCAAGGACGAGCGTCAAAAACTTGGCCTAACCCAAGAAAAACTGGCGCAGCGTTCCCATTTACCTCGCACCACTATTACTAAAATTGAATCCGGCTCCAGAAACACCACCATCCAAACCCTAATGACTTTAGCTCAGGCCATGGGTAAAAACCTAGAACTCCGCCTAACTTAACTGCTCCGGTTACTCGCCCACTTTAGGCTTCCGCTGTCCCTAATCCATCACCTTCCACTCACCCTACAACTCTCAACTTCAATCAAGTATAATTCATTTCATGTCTAAAAACGTCTCCCGTTTTGTCCTGACTATGGCTTTGGGTACCTTTGTGGTGGTTTTAGACAACACCATCATGAACGTCTCCATTACCGCCTTGGTTGAAGATTTGGATACCACCGTTTCCGGCGTCCAAGCCGCCGTCGCCCTAAACGCCCTGATGATGGCCGCCTTTGTCTTGCTCGGTGGTAAACTGGGCGACATTTTAGGCCTCAAAAAAACCTTCCTTATGGGCGCCGTCATCTATGTCGCCGGTAGTAGCTTAGCCTCCTTTGCCGACAATCTGACCATTTTTATTTTAGGTTGGTGTTTAATTCAAGGTATTGGGGCTGCTTTGATGATGCCCAACGTCCAGTCCCTTATCCGCACCCACGTCCAAGGTACTGATCGGGCCAAAGCTTATGGCACGCTCGGTGGCGTCAACGCCTTGGGTATGGCGGTTGGCCCCATCGTCGGCGGCTTTCTCACCGCCTACTTTTCCTGGCGCTGGGCTTTCCGCTTGGAAGTCTTCACCTTAATTGGTCTTTTGCTCTTAAGCTCTACCATCCCCAAAGATATTTTGGCTAAAATCCGCCCCCAGCTCGACTGGTTTGGGGCCACCCTCCAAGCCTTGGCCATGCTGTCTATCGTTACCGGCATTATGCTTATCGACCAGTTCGGCTTCATCTTTGCCAAACAAGAACTGACCTTAGGCCCCATCTCTCTCACTCCTTTCGGCCTATCCCCGGTGTTCCTGCTTGAAGTGGTCGGCATCTTATCCTTGCTTGGCTTCTCCCGTTGGGAAACCCACCGCGTCTCCCTTAAGCTGCCCACCTTGCTTGACCTCAAACTCTTCGTCAACCAAGCTTTCAATAACAGCCTGGTCGTCCGCTCCCTCCAAGTGGCCATCTTCGTCGGCTTACTCTTCACCATTCCCCTCTTCTTACAGGTTTCTTTTGGCCTGGATGCCTTCCAAACCGGCTTGATTATGCTGCCTTTCTCTATCTCGATCGTTCTGGCCATCCCGGTCGCCATGCGCCTGGCTAAAAAATACTCCCCCAAACAAGTGGTTCGCTGGGGTTTCATCATTGGTCTAGTCGGCAGCTTAAGCTTAATGCTGCTCTTACAATCCGGCACCGAACCCAAGAATCTCATCCCCGGCTTGATCATTTTTGCCCTGGGTATGGCAATGGTTGTTTCCCAAATGGCCAATTTTGTTATGTCTACCGTCTCCAGCCAGCAAGCACCGGAAGCTTCCGGCGTCATGAGCACCTTTGAACAGATTGGCAATTCTGTCGGGGTCGCCATCTTGGGTACCATTCTTACCGCTGCCCTCACTGCCTCCCTTATCAGACTGATCCCTCAAAGTCCGCTTCTGTCCACCGCCGACCAAGCCGCTCTGACTACTTACGTCGAAACCACTCCCATCCAAATTGTCTCTGACGATCAAGTCTTCCAAAAAGCCACTGACACTAATCTTTCCGACCCCGTCTCAACCGAAATCGCCGCCATCTACCAAACCGGCCGCACTAATGCCTTCCAAATCACGATGCTCACCGTTGCCTTCTTCTGCTTGGTGGGTTTGATTATGTCCGGGGGCTTACCTAAAAAATCGATGGCTGAATTAGCTTCGGTCGAAGGTTAATTTTCCGCCTCAACTCTGGGTGTCGCGGTTACTGCCGTCGCTGTCGGTCCGGTCACCACCTCATAAGTCACCATCCCGTCAGCAGTCGTTCCCGTAGTCTTGACTGTGATCGTCACCTCTTCTCCAATCAATGCCTGAGCCGCTGCCAAGTTACTACCGCTAAACTGAAAATAATAGGTTTGCTTGTCGGCTTGGTTAACCAAGGTAAAAACTTGACCGCCTACCACCGGATCCACCCCGGCATCCATCCAGGTCCCCGTTAAAGTGACTGTCTTCCCGGCCGCTGGTGTCGGCGTTCCTGCCAGCTGTTCACTGGCACTGCTGGCTACCGCTGTCACTTTTGCTTTCTGGACTTCGGTCTTGATATTATCGACTGCCGTCTGGATTTCCGCTGGCAACTGGGTTGGTTTTTGGACTAAGACTACCGGCTGCTTCTCTATATAGACCACAATTTTGTCCAAATCGGCCTTGGCTTCCGGCGTTAACCCCGCCCGTAACTTGTTGGCATAGGCTTTAAATAAAGCTAACCTGACTGGCGCGACCTCCACCACTTCCCTGACAACTTCCGCTACTCCTTCCTTAGCCCCCTGCGTTGTTTCTCCCACTTCCTCAACCTGTCGGGTTAAATCGGTCACTTGTTTCTGTAACTGCATCACTCGATTTTGGCTGTATAAGGCTCCGGCTACTGCCAGACCGGCTACTATCGCCAAAATAATGATCAGGATGGTTGCCCCCGAGCCACTTTGGGCCGTCTGTCTGTCCATAATTACCTCCGATTGACAAAATAATTGATAAATCCAATCTTACTTTATATTACTTAAAAATCAACTATTACCCGCCCATAATCAAAACCCCGCCAGCGGCGGGGTCTTACCATTGTTCATTGTTTCTTACTCATTGATCATTAAATGCCCAGGATCTGCTTCTTCTTGGCTTGAAATTCCTCTTCCGTTAAAATCCCTTTATTCTTCAATTCGGCTAATTTTTCCAACTGGGTGGTCGTATCATCCTGAGCTGGTGCCGCTACTGGCTCTGCCGCTGGTGCCGGCTGGGACGCGGCTTGATCTTGGGCGGCGTATTTCTGTTGTTGGTGGTGCTGCACTGCCCCGGCCGTCCCGGCTACTACCGCGGTGCCTACGGCCACTCTGGCCATTCGTCTCATTGGTCGTCCAATCATAATTTCTCCTTCTATTAATTTATATCTCCCGCATTTTACCACACCTTATTGGTTATAATTCAGCCGTTGTCCCTATGGCTCAAACCCCCAAATTATCCAACAACCAAATTCTGCTCCTTATCGGCTTAGTCGCCCTGACCGTTCTCGGTATTGGTGCCGTCTTCTACCATTTCGTCGAGGGCTCAACGTTGGCAAGCCCGCCGCCAAAAAAAGAGGCGGTAATATTCGCCGCCTCTTTTTAGTTTATCCTACAAAAACTGGTGCCTACTTAGCTACTTTCTTCTTGGTCGACTCTTCCCAAACATAAACTTCATTCAAATCTTCTTCTTGAGAAGCCACTGCATATTGGAAAGCCATGCCAAAACCAGCTAAAAGTGCCCACATAATCAGCCAAAACCACGATCCGTAAACCATGTATCGGGTAATTTCTAGACTGGCTGGTAAAGTTGGGACTCGGCCAAATAAGGCGAAGACACCGGTTAATACGGCCATCGATCCGCCGGCCGCCGTCAATAAAATGATTAAGAATTTAGGCATCTTAGCCATACTGAATAAGATGGTCATGCCAAAGGCCGCTAAAATCCCGACTAAAAACGACATAAAACCGCGTTCAAAGCCTAAGGTTAACATCAAACCAGCGCCTAAAATATAACCCATGGTTGCCCCAAATAAATAAAGGGCAAAAGCGTACGCGTACCAGGCAACGGCTGCCAGGAGGATACCGATAAAGAAGCCCACAATCAGGCCTAAAGATGCTGGCAAAAAGCCTGAACCCATGAGCGACTCAATCCCTTGGAAACCAAAAGCCAGACCGGCAAAAAAGCCCCAAATGGGTAAGAGCACGCGGAAAAACGGGTAGCCAAAAAAAGCAAACATCAGGCCAATCACTACTGCCAGCAAAAAGAAAATCAACACTTCTAACATTGCTTTTTCACCCCCTCTCTACTCTGACCGTATCATATCACAAGCTTAGCCAAGGAGCATACCCATTTACAGGTTAGCTTTAAAAAACGCGACGCTTCGACTCATCGCTTGATTGAAATGCCCGCTCAAATTGTGGTCGTCACTTTCATAGAGGTACAACTCGGCCGGCTTCCCCGCTTGGTCCAAACGCTCCTTCATTTTGACCGACCAGTTCTTGCCGCCACCACCCCCGCTGCCCTGGCGATGGTATGGCCACCGGCCTCATTGGCCGGCGCCGGCTCCACCATAAATCCTGATAATCTGCGTAGCGCTCGGTCGTCCGGTATTCTAACGGTGGGATATAGCCATGGTTAAAGACTAGCGCCGGCCAACCGCCAGCCGGGATTTCACCTATCGGTACGGTCAGTAACGCGTACTGCTTCAAACCCTCTGACTTATAGGACACGATATATTTTCCGTAGTTCGACCCGTTTTCTAACTGTTGCTCTCTAACCAAATCGCTCCCGGGAAAAGACTGTAGCTTGAGGTACTCCACTGATAGAGGCTGCACCTCTGCCGCCATCTCTCCGCCCTCTTCGAAACCTTGATTTATCCCTTCTTGGCTTTGTTTCACTCCCACCTGACTCCACCACCACCCGGCTCCGACTACCCCTAACCCGATTATGATCCCTTGGTATCGTTTCATCGTCTCCCCAAAATACCCTAATTTCCGAGTATCATCAACCTACGTTTCATGGACTTTAAGGCTCTCCGCCACCAAATGGTGGCCCAGCAATTGCAGGCCCGCGATATTAACGATCAGCGGGTCCTTAAAGCCATGGCTACCGTTCCCCGCCACCTCTTTGTCCCAGCTCATCTAAGCGGTGAAGCCTATACCGACCAAGCCTTGCCTATCGGTCACGGCCAGACCATCTCTCAGCCCTACATGGTCGCTTTCACTTGTCAGCTCTGCCGTCTTCACGGTCATGAGACTGTCCTTGATATTGGCACCGGCTCCGGCTACCAAGCCGCTGTACTCAGTCTGCTGGCCAAAAAAGTCATCAGTCTAGAAATTATCCCTGCCTTAGCAGAAACCGCCCAAACCACGCTTGTCCGCCTGGGTTATCCGGTTCAAGTCATCCGAAAAGACGGGAAACTCGGCTACCTTCCGGCTGCCCCCTACCGTGCCATTCTTTCCGCCGCTGCCGCCGCCACCCCACCCCCGGCTTGGTCCAGCCAATTAACCTCTCCTGGTTTCATCATCTTGCCCGAGGGTTTAACTTACCATCAGGTTCTGGTTCGCTACACTTTTGACCATGGTTCACTCGCTAAAGAAACCTATTTCCCGGTCGCCTATGTGCCTCTGGTTTAATCGCCCGGCCCCTGCCAACGCAATACTTTATCATCACCGGCTTTAACTTCGCCTCGTCCGTCCCGGTTGCTGGTGGTGATATAGATGGCCTGCTTCCCAGCGACCACCGTCACCTGATTAGTTAACTCACCCCCAATTGACTCTAAAAAAGCCACTAATTTCTCGGCTACTTCATCATCTTGGGGAATACCGGCAAAAATATCCCGGTGTCCTCGCCCCTTTATCTGCCACGCTTCCACCCTCGCCCCCTGTTTTTGCAGCTCGGCCTTAAATACCGCCATCTGCCTGGCCACCACCACCTCGTCCGCTTCGCCGGCTAGCAACAGAAAAGCCGTCGGCTCACCTTGTTTAACCTGGTAAACCGGTGACGCTGTCTTCGGCTCTGACGAGCCCAAATAGGCTTTGACCACCTCTTTCAGGACCGGCATTTCTTGACCAGCCTGGATCGTGGCCAAATCATAAATCCCCGCCAAT
>Ga0154763_139_pt2 | contig 28308 bp, 23 predicted proteins | sample Rifle2008BG16ft_FD_105771 | JGI IMG/M metagenome (GOLD analysis project Ga0154763, IMG submission 105771) | Microgenomates group bacterium RBG_16_45_19
ATGGTTTTGAGTGCCCGTTTCGAATTTGCCTGGTGGATATTCCGGGGCTGGACGAACCCGATAGGCGGTCAACTTCTCAAGGTGTTCGTACTTTCCATACAACACCCCTGCGTGTGGACCGAAGAACTTATAGCTTGAGGCGGTAAGGAAGTCGCAATCCAGCGCCTGAACGTCGATCGGTCCGTGGGGAGCATACTGCACGGCATCGATGTACACCCAGGCGCCAGCTTCATGCGCCATGCGCACCAGCTTGGCGACCGGGTTGATCGTTCCCAGAGCGTTGGAGGCGTAACCAAAGGCGACCAACCGAGGCCGGCCTTCCAGGGCTTTCCGGAAGGACTCAAGGTCTAAGGTGCCGTCTTCGGGATGGAAATCCACCCATCGGACGGTACAGCCTCGGTCTTCGGCTGCCATCACCCAGGGAGTGATATTGGCGTCGTGGTCCAGACGAGTGACGACGATCTCATCTCCCGTCTGCCAGGTACGGGCGATGGCACGGCTGATGGTGAATGTCAGGCTGGTCATGTTGTTGCCGAAGACGATCTCCTCCGGACTGGAAGCGTTGAAGAAATCCGCCAGTGCCGTGTGGGCTTCGTCCAATAGAGAATCTGATTCCCGGCTGGTCTGAAAGGCGCCGTCGTGGTTGGCGTTGTGTTCGACCAGATAAGTATTCATCCGGTCAAGGACAGGTTGGGCTACTTGCGTGCCTCCGGGGTTGTCGAAGAAGATCGCCGGACGCTGCAGGGCGGGAAACTTCGAGCGGATGATAGGAAGATCGAGGGGCATAGGTACTCCTTGAATTCAATGGGACTATTAATAGTGAGCAGGTATAGCTCAAATTATACCCGCTGGTTACGCACTAACCGCTTATTCAGACAAATCCTCAATCAACAACCTGGCAGCAAAAGCTAGTTTTTCCTTTTGCGCATTGAGTCTCACAGAACAATTTTTTGGTCCCCACATGGGCGTGCTCTACGGGCGCTACGACCTGCTTGATCAGTTAACAACATACAAAGTCCGCCCCGCCCCCAAAAACCCACCCAGCAAGTTCGAGACCGGCACGGGCAACTTCGAGGGCATGTGCGGCGTGCTGGGCGCGCTGGAGTACATCGAATGGGTGGGGGAAACCTTCGGCGCAGAGCAGGCAGAGCGCTTTGCGGGTGACTGTGCGCCACGAAAGCTCAGTAAGCAAGAAAGGAGACTGAACTGTGCTGTACAAAAGATGAGGGAGGGCCCCTCGGAGTCGCCATACAGGTGGAGGCTTCAAACCACCGTAAGCTGCTGTGGTCAAAAGCCATGGTCGTGAGCGTTACGGAAAAGGCAGAGCAAAGACTCTGTCAGGTAAGTGTGATGGAGACGAACACAAGTGAATCGCTGATAAAGTGTCGAAAGCATAGGGAAGCCATCAAAACCAGGTAGAGTCGTTGATCTGGGATGAGTCTGGAAGGAACCTGTTTACTGACCAGACGGTGACCGGCATGAAGGCGGCGTGAACATCACACAGGCTTTAGTACGGAACGTGGGAACCTACGACTCCGATGATAATGGAAAAATCCAAGCGGAAATCCCGCAAGGATGAAAGTACAAATGCGGAGTATAGGGGCGGATCAACCTGTAGTAGCGAAGAATCCACTAAAAAGGTGGAGGAGCGAAGAGGTTGAGTTATCCTGTTTTGAAGATGTGTCAACTACTGCAAAGTAGGAGGAGCCATGGACAAAACCAAGCCATATGATATCCCTAAACAAACAGTGTGGGAAGCATACAAGCGAGTCAAAGCGAATAAAGGAGCAGCCGGGATTGATGACGAAACGATCGAAAAATTTGAAGAAGATCTAAAAGGCAATCTGTACAAGATCTGGAATCGGATGTCCTCAGGGAGCTATTTTCCCTCACCGGTCAAAGCGGTGGAGATAGCGAAGAAAAGTGGAGGTACAAGGATATTGGGGATACCGACTGTTTCAGACCGCATTGCGCAAATGACTGTCAAGATACAGCTTGAACCGAAGGTGGAGCCTTACTTTCAGGCAGACTCCTATGGGTACAGACCAGGGAAGTCAGCTATCGAAGCGGTAGGAATAACGCGGACGAGATGCTGGCGCTATGACTGGGTGCTGGTATTTGATATCAGGAAACTGTTTGACCGGATCGATCACGAACTGTTGATGAAAGCGGTAAGGAAGCATACGGACAGTCCGTGGGAGATACTCTATATCGAGAGGTGGCTAAAAGCGCCCTTCCAGATGCAGGATGGAACCATTATCGAACGAACAGCTGGGACCCCACAAGGAGGGGTGATTTCCCCGATATTGGCGAATCTATTCATGCATTATGCCTTTGACAAGTGGATGAGCATAGAAAACGCACGAAATCCGTGGGCAAGGTATGCTGATGATGCAGTGATCCATTGTCGAACGAAAGAGGAAGCTGAAGCACTACTGAAGAAACTAGAGGAACGGTTGAAACAGTGTGGGTTAGAAATGCATCCAGAGAAAACCCGGATCGTGTACTGTAAGGATGATGATCGAAGAGGGGACTATCCTGAAACGACATTTGATTTTCTTGGCTATACCTTTCGGCCAAGGAGATCGAAAAATCGCTGGGGTAAGTATTTTATCAATTTCACACCTGCGGTCAGTAACCAAGCCTGCAAAGCGATGAGACAAACCATCCGAGGTTGGCGCATGCAACTGAAATCGGACAAAGAGATCGATGACCTTTCGAAGATGTTCAACAGAATCATCCGAGGCTGGGTCAATTACTACGGCCACTTTTACAAATCGCAACTCTATCCAGTGTTACGCCATATCAATAATGTGCTGATCCTATGGGCGCGGCGGAAATACAAGAAACTGGCGCGGCACAAAATCAGAGCAATTTACTGGATAGGGCGACTGGCAAGGAATCTACCCGAATTGTTTGTTCACTGGCAGATGGGAATTCTGCCTTCGGCTGGATAATGGGAGCCGGATGAGCTGAGAGGTTCATGTCCGGTTCTGAGAGAGCCCGAGGGTGAAATTCCCTCGGGCCACTCACCTTACCAGCAGGCGTCTGAGCTTCAAAAAAGGCATGTCTGCCATCCGCAGTTATGAATTCGAATTAAGCCGAGCCCTGCTGGATATCCTGGCGGAGACGCCCGGGGTGACCGTTTACGGCATCACGGATACAAAATGGCTGGAGGAACGTGTGCCCACTTGCGCGTTTACTTTAAAAGGCAAAAACCCCCGCCAGGTGGCAGAGGAGCTAGACGAAACTAATATCTTCGTCTGGGATGGGAATTACTACGCCCTGGCGGTCACCGAGCGCCTGGGTTTGGAAGAAAGTGGTGACATGGTGCGTGTTGGACCAGTGCACTACAACACCGTAGAGGAGATCAAGCGGTTTGGGGAGGCGCTGGGGAAAATTACAGGCAATGGGGGCTAATCTCTCTGTGGCACTTGCTGCGAGTAGAGTGTAGCTAGGTAAAGCCGGTACATTGGATGCGTGGATAAGGTGCGTTTTTTACGGTATAAAATCCTGGCCATTGATGCTTCGTGGTGCACTTGCGCCAAGTTCGTTATTGAAACGACTGGCTATCGTCCTCACTATGGTACCTCGGCCAGTGAATTCCGCACCCATTTGTAAAGCGTCTGATCTGGCAAACCTTATTGCACCTGAGAGGATAAGGGTGTTCTCAGTTCTCGTGATAGCGACGTAGAAGAGTCTCCGGAATTCTTCTAGTTTTCGTAATTGTTCTGGATCATCGTCTCTTATCCCATAGGGTATCAGACCCTCGACACACCCAGCGACCATAACCATTTTAGCGGTCAATCCTTTCGATTTGTGAAGACTCATTACCCGAACCTTCCCAGTGGCGTCCGGTATTTCTGGTTGACTTATTCTAGTTTTTATTTCTCTGTAAAGCTCATTGATGTCGACAACACTTGGGAGGACTTCTAACGCTAGAGAGTGTAAATCTGCAACGGCTGGTAGCAGCATGGGTATCCACGAGGCAATGAACTGGTTCAAATTAATGCCATTTAACGTAGCAAACTCGGATTGAACAACACGGAATCGGTTAACCATGCTTCCCATATGTGGTAACCTGAGCACGCCATTTGCTAATTCTTCAAGCGCTTGCCAAGGGGGCTGACCGGTGACTTCGCAATGAGCCTGCAATTGGTTCCATGACTTCACCCGACCGTCTTGGGAGCAATATCCCATCAACACACGTAGAGCCACACGATCATTTGGATTCGCCAGCAAGTTGAGCAGTGAATATCTTTCCTGAGCAGCTGTCGGATCTAGGGTTTCGTCTTCAAAACCTAACTGAACCGAAAGACCATTGGCGGCTAAGGCATCTCGAATGGGGTAAGCAATCAGTCTTCGTGGAACAAGCACTATGACTTCTTCCGGTTTAACGGTTTCGGCACGTATTCTTGCCGCAATAATTCTTGCGATACCATCTGCCTCTTCAGTCAATGTACGCCACTGTAGAATATGAAACTCACCATAGCCGTTTTGAGGGCGCTCAATAAGCACTTTGTCTACTCGCACAGTGTTATGGCTTATCAGCGTATTGGCAACCCGCACAACTGATACAGGACATCGGCGACACTCTAGCAGGGTTAAAGGATGAGTTCCTGCATGAGAGGTCGGAAAATAGATAATACCCTCGGGATTTGCATACTTGAAGCCATAGATTGATTGGTCGTCGTCGCCTATAACGGTCAACGTGGCATTGTCTGCAAGGAGATCGATTAAGGCCTGTTCAGCCTTATTCAAATCCTGATATTCATCAACCAAGATATGATGAAACGCCGATCGCTCAGTAGCCATCGGATTGTCTCTTAGGTATTTGAGAGTTTCGGTTATCATCTCTCCCACGAGCATGGATTTATGAAATTTCAACCATGATATAGTGGCATCTTGAAACTGTTGATCTAATGGAGTGCGAGGCCATCCTGGCTCTTCGTGCTGAAGTTGTGCCCACGCAGCTTCAAAACGGCGTAGCCGTGTCTCCCGATTTTTTATAGTGCCAAAGATATCTCTCGAGAGATCACGGATAAGGTACTTGACTTCGTGCTTCAACATCGTTCTAGGATTACGACCGGTAAGTTGTAAGACTTGTTCGCGATTGAGAATCGAGAAGCAAAGGCTATGAAGAGTTCCCGCTCTGACTTCCTCGCAGCCAGCTACTCCTAAACTTATTAAATCTGCTGTCAGGTCTTTTGCCGCCATACGGGTGAAAGTTAATGCGAGGATTTCTTCTGGCGCTGTCCCTTCTTCTAATAATCTTGTCACTCTACGTTTGAGGGCAAAGGATTTACCTGTGCCAGGCCCCGCGAGTACACGAATAGGGTCACCGGGATGACCCGCAACATCAAGTGCTGAACCTTCTATGCCTTTGTTCCACTGCATGTTTCACTTCCAATGTCCAACTGCTTACAGCAGACGTAAGTGGGCGTGAAGAGCCTCTGTTTAAGAGTAGTATAAACCCGAAGTCAGAAAAGTGCCTGTAAATTGCATAAAGTACCACTTGTCGTCTGCAGGATTTATTGGACTAAGCGCTTCGCGCAGAAACCCCCCCCGATACTTATTCCAGGATTACATGTTTAAATTGATTAGGACTATATTTCCTGTATATCAATTTATCCCCATTTACAGGAGGTATAGCCATGTCCACGCTTTTACGGCAAAAGCTGATCGAGGATCTGCAACTACGAGGGCTTTCCAGCAGAACCCAGGAAATGTATGTGTTGGCCGTGCGGCAGTTGGCCAAGCACTACGAGAAATCGCCCGACCAAATCAGTGAAGAAGAGCTCCGCCAGTACTTCCTTTATCTTAGTAAAGTCAAGAAGGTCTCCCCCAGCACCTTCCAGATTGCTCTGAGTGCGATCAAGTTCTTCTTCGAGCTCACTTTGCAGCGGCAGTGGTCCACCCTTAAGCTAGTTCGCCCTGCTCGGGAGCAGAAGCTGCCGGTAGTGCTTTCGGTGGATGAAGTGCGCTTGATTCTTGCCTGCGTTCACCGCTCGCGCTACCGGGTCTGCCTGAGCACCATTTATGCCTGCGGCCTGCGCTTGCAAGAGGGGATCCATCTGCAAGTGGCCGACATCGACAGCCAGCGTATGTTGATCCACGTGCACAGGGGAAAAGGCAGCAAAGATCGCTATGTGCCGCTGCCAGGAAGCCTGCTTGACTTGCTGCGGCGCCACTGGAGCAGCCACCATCACCCAGTATGTCTTTTCCCAGATTCCAGATGGGAAGGCGGTTCGCCTGCTGCACCCATCGGTCCAATCCACCATAGAGGGGTGCAGCGTGCTTTCGGGTTAGCCTTGCGCGAGAGCGGTGTCCGGAAAGCAGCCACAGTGCATACCTTACGGCATTCCTGGGCGACCCATCTGCTCGAAGCTGGGGTGAGCTTGCGCTTGATCCAGGCTTATCTGGGACATGCCACTCCGACCACCACCACGATCTACACCCACCTCACTCCCCAGGTTGAAGCGCCCGCTATCGCAGCCATTAACGCCGTGGTGGGTCGCTTGTGGGGATAGAACTGGCCGAGATCTTCCGCAGCTGCGGGCCTGTTTACCGCCAGAAGTACGCCGGACGCATCCCCACCCACCATCTGCAAGCCATGCAGGCTATTGAAGCCTGCCGCACAGAAGCCTTGGGTGGGCAAGTTTATGTCTGTCCGGATTGCGAGCAGGTGCAATACAGCTATCACTCCTGCCGCAACCGGCACTGTCCCAAATGCCAGAACGAGAATGCCCAAGTCTGGCTGGAGAAGCAGCAGGAGATGTTGCTGCCCGTGCCCTACTTCCTGCTGACCTTCACCCTACCGGCTGGTCTGCGGGAGTTTGCCCGTCGTCACCCGCGTTTGATCTATGACCTGCTCTTCCGTTTATCCGCCGAAGCCACCCAGCAGTTGGCCCAGGATCCGCGTTTTGTCGGCGGCCAGGTGGGGATGGTGGGAGTGCTACATACTTGGGGCCGCAACCTGGCCTATCATCCTCACGTGCATTACCTGGTTCCGGCGGGAGGCCTGGCAAACGATGGCAAGACCTGGCTGGCCGCCCACCAGAAATTCCTGCTTCCAGTCAAGGCTCTTTCCCGCATCTTCCGCGCCAAAATGCGCCAAGCTGTGCGAAAAATCGACGTCGATGGGCATATTCCGGTTGAGGTTTGGCAGCAAAACTGGGTGGTGCACTGCAAACCGGTGGGCTGCGGACAGCTGGCGTTGAAGTATCTGGCGCCTTACATCTTTCGGGTGGCCATCAGCAACAAACGTATCCTGAAACTAGAAGACGATCGGGTGACCTTCCGTTACCGGGCGACCGATACAGGTCAGGAACAGCTGTGTACTCTGGCTGCCGAAGAATTCATCCGCCGTTTCTTGCAGCACGTTCTGCCCAAGGGCTTTGTCAAAGTCCGTTACTATGGTTTCTTCAGTTCGGGTTCCCGCCAGCGCCTGGCCGCTATCCGCCAGCAGCTTGGTCAAAACCGCACCCGGTTTGATGTCACCGAACCTGATCAGACACGAAAAACAGCAACTACATCCGAACCGGTTCTTCTCTGTCCCGTCTGCGGTCGCCCGATGCAACCTGGAGGCTTAATCCAACCAGCAACAGGACGTGGTCCACCATGAAGGATGCGCTTGGACCACGGGAACTGTCCATTGCCCAGAGCGCCGTCCGGCTTTACGGCTCTCCAGTATTGATATTCTCAGAAACCCAAAAAACAGGCTGGTCGGATATCCTCTACTCAGATAGGCGGTTCACTCGATCATCCGATTGCACTTGCTGGGGACAAAAGAAGCTGGGATGCCAAGTGAGGAATGGCTTTTTCTGGGCATTACTTCCCATCAATTTCCAAATCAACCGTTATTAATTCCATCACCGGCTTAGTCCAATTGTGGATTATGTGGCGGCTGCTAGCTGCTCCTTCAGAGTAGTCTTTTGATGCCGCACCACATGAATCCTTAATTCATTAGGCGACATTGACCCTCACTTTGAATTTTTTCTATATCTATCCACTAGTTTCCGAAGAAGGTCTCCGAATTCCTTAGCATCTTTACTACCTACGTTTTGTACCATGCCCGGATCGTTGGGGAAAGGCTTGACACTGCTGTTTTGAATGAGTTCAAGAGCAAGGGTGTCGAGAGCGATAAGAGAATATACCGTTAGGCCGAGTAACTCCTCGATCATGGTTGACCCACTTGGATACATCTCGGTAGCTAGTCTGAAAGCATTACCAATTTCAGTGTGATTGTTGATATGACCTGCTGGACCCACTATATTAGAATGTGTAATACCGCTGAGAGTGCTATAAATGATCATCCAATTTGGTAGAGCCTTTTTCTTTGCCCAGGATAGTGCTTCTTTATATGGGGAAAGGTCGCCTTGGAAATAGCGCACAATAAGATGCCTGTTTTCTCCAATATATCCGATTATTGCGATTCGCTCCATCAATGCTCTTAGGAGAGTTGCAGCATCGGCGTGATAACCTACTCGTATAAGTTGAAGAATGGCAAGAGCTGCTTCATATGTAGATCGTGCAATCAAGGAGGCCTTAGGATCAGTTTTCCCTGTGATTCCGGCTTCTAACGATAGCGTACATCCTCTCCAAAGATAAAAAAGAAGAACGTGATATACCGCACTATATTCACTATCTGCTTTTGTGCTTGACGCCTCTGCGAAAAAAGATTCTCGGAACGCCTGAGGATTTGTTACAATGTCTGCTTTCATAATCTACATACCCTCGAGATTATCTTGGCTCATGATTCTAAATGCAAACGCCTAACGGTTTACGTTACCTGCTGGCAAGTGAGACCTAGTTTCGACATGAGAGCAGGATTCCGCTTGGGTAAATAAAAAGGAAAAAAGCTGCATTTATCACGACACCCATCAAACACTGTAATTGATAACACTATTCTTTAGCTTCATTATGTAATAGCTCTGTTGCAAGAAACGCCAACTTTACTACCGGTATTTCAACTCCCTTTTAGCAATATCCCTGATGTCGGTTATTGCCTGCTTGATGGCGGCTAGTTCAAAGTCTATTACGCTGTAGAGAGCGGGTTCGTTTTGGGCTTCCTGGAGTGCACGAGCTAGTCTGTCGAGAGCGTCCGATGCGTCCTGAGAGATGATGAATGCACCAATACTTGTTACCTTCACAATTTCGCTCTGAGCACTGCGGGCTCGTTTCGCTAAAATATCGTATTCTTCATCAGGAAATTCCTGCCCTGATTCAAGCGCGGTGAGGACTGCTTGCTGGTTCATACGAACAACGTATAAAGCCTCCACAATATTAGAGTATGCTTCAGCTTTGCGTTCCCACCATTTCTCAGAATAGAAACGCCGGAGGGAAAGGTGGACGGTCAGTAGGGCGGTGATAATTGAGATAATCACGCCGGAGATAATGGGAATTAGAAACTGCAGGACAAGAGTATCCATGAATACTTTCCATTGATGACAAATGCCGATTCAACCAATCGATTACTTTAGCGGATTCTTTCTTTGCTGCAATTCACAATATAATGCAGCTATTTTAATGTAAAATATTGCATAAATGTTGGTGATCCGATTGATTTAAATCAACCGATGACTGTCAATACATTTATTATATATCAACCTTAAACAGTCGGTTCTCCTTTGCTTGATCTTGTTTCAACCAAACCTCAAAAAATTTCAAACCCATAGCGCCAAGCTTGGCGCATCAAACTTTTTGCACATTTCACCGAAAAAAAATACTTTAATTGGGCATAACGCTTCCTTTGATTCTACAAGAAACGCTATACAGAATAAAAGGGTGCACACGAGCTCGATGACTTCCTCAATTTACATCGAGATTCCCAATCGCGGATTCTATGCAGTGCGCAGCCTGAACTAAGTAATCACCAATCTGGCTGCCAGAGCTATATCATTATTTGTGTATTGAGTCTCACAGAACAATCAATTTGGGCCACACGTGGATGCGGTTCGAGGTTTTTAACAGGTCAAAGGTTACAGGCTTTACATATACCTCTACAAGGGTATCAAACTTTTCTGGAATGAGACTGCTGCCCTTCCAAATGTCCTCTTGCACCTCAAACGGCCCTTTGGGTATGCAAGATTGACAAAGGTTGGCCCAGTAACCTTCGGAGATATTGACCACCGAGCATCTGGCTTATGATTGGTTGTCAGTCCTCAAGAAGGTGGATGGAACGGATAAGATCTGCAACCTGGTTATCGATAATTTCAGCACGCACTCCCTACTCGATATATGAACAATCGTGGTAACCGCTCAGGTAGGGGTCTTCCCGGTAATGGGTAGAGTAGCGCTTCGGCGTTTGGATGCGCAGCAGGCTGTCAGACTGGGCATAGACTACCCAGCTCAAAGCAGATTATCTTCCACCGTCTTCTTGATGGTCTTCACCGTCACACGGCGGCTGGAGCCCACTACCTGGGGATTCCGCCATAGATCATCACTAATGAAAGGTTCGTGTGTCCTTCTGGAACCATGGGCGGTATGGAGCGAAAGCTGCCACCCTTAGGGCGCACTATCATGCCGCGGTAACAGATCTTGCAAACTAAGAAAGGATTGCAGGGTAGGTCCCGTACCGATTCCTCGATGAACAAAATGCCTTTGGCGTGAGATATCCTAGTTCGTTCAACCAGGCAGTGATCTGAGTATCCGAATACAATTTGGTAGAGTTATGCTAGAACAACGCCAACAACCGTCGGGTTTGGGATCGGGTTTGATCGTATGGTTATCATGCTGGCTGACTGTCGCAGAATCCTTGACGTCATCGCTTTGCCAATAATCAGTCGAGATGGTGTAGAGAAACAGCATATTCTCGTCGGTTGTGCATTATATTTCTTTATTCCCCAGCACCTGGTCCGTTATCTCAATTAGTGGAGCGTGTGACTCTTAATTAGTTTGTTGAAGGTTCAAGTCCTTCGTGGATCACCTATAAGAAGCATTTGAAGAGAGCTCCTTTTATCAAGAGTCTCTCTTTATCGGTAAAATGAATGTTTAATTTGTCTGTCTTTTCTATGTATAGTTCCATATTGAGGCAATACCTTAAGGTTATCATTCTTTTATACGTCATATTATTCGTTGTTGACTCACAAATTGTTTTATGATATATTACTAATACATCACTAATATACCGCTAATGTATTTCCTCGGGTTGTATAGATAGTTGAACCAGAAAAACACCTTCAGCTTTATAAGGAGAATAAACATGGAGACTAATAAGCCAAAAGCGGGACGAAATATCTGGGGAGTTGTTGCATTTGTGGTGTTGGTTATAGTGCTAGCTTTAATTCGAATTTTCCACTTATATTAGATTGCATGTTGGGTGCAAAAAATCTCTGCCTCCAACACTAATTTAATAAACTATTTAATTCCGCCATAAGGGATGCACTGGCCGAGAAAGAAGGCTATTTTTGCTTCCATGATGGATCAATTTCCTACTCGTCTCGCTGCCACTACTACCTAAAAATGTCTAAAATCAATGTAGCAGTTTTAGGAGTATGTGGACGCGGAGGATTTGCGTGGATTGCACAATCCATTCTTCATGAACTGGAGAATCATCCATTTTTTCAAGTTACCGCTGTTATTACTGAGCGCTCTTCACGAGAAGGAATGAAATTATGCGAAGGATTGGATAGTTGGTACGAAGATCACCCCCTATCATCAGAATTGGCTGAGTTGTCTCTATTACCGCCTGATGCGGAAGTTTTACGTAGCAATTCTAATGTCGGTCTGGTGATTTCTGCACTGCCCCCGCAGATGTCACAGAAACTTGACCTTCAATTGGCAGCAGGTGGTATGCCCGTCTTAAGTGAAAGCCCAGGACTTCGAGGCGAGCTAGATATCCCACTTATCACTCCAGAGATAAATGCTGACCACCTGCAATTAATTCCAGCTCAGCAACGTCAGCGAGGATGGAGTAAAGGCTTCATAGTTGCGAATCCAGGCTGTACATATACAATTTTAGCCCTGGCGATCAAGCCAATACTCGACAGAGTTGGTATCGATGGTGCAGTAATTACGACCATGCAGGCGATATCAGGGGCAGGTCCAGATGCGATTGCTGGTATGGCAATCATTGATAATATTATTCCATATATTCCACAAGAGGAAACCAAACTTGAAACAGAGTTGTCCAAGATCCTTGGGAAATTCGACGGGGACAAAATATTGCCAGCTGAAATTACTTGGGATGCAACATGCTGCCGCGTTCCAGTCCTTGACGGGCACACAGCGGTAGTTGCCTTAGAGTGCAAAAAACCCATAAGTATAGAAGAAGCAATTGAAGCATGGAATAGTTATTCCGGTCTTTCCCAATCTAAAGGTTTACCGCATTCACCAAACCCCATCATTGAAGTAATGATGGATGATGATCGGCCACAGCCACGCCTGGATCGAATGAATGGTTTGGGACGTAGTATCACGATTGGGCGTATACGCGAAAATAAAACTATTAGGAATGGCATTACTTTTATTGTTGTTGGTCATAACCGGTTACGCGGTACTTATGGAAATACGATTTTAAATGCCGAATTATTGTACCAAAGTGGTTTGTTATAGTTAGAAGGAGCTACGCGAAGTGCTATTCAAACAACTTTCCGAGTACAGCCAACCAAAGATGGGTGTTCTCAGTGAAAATCAAAAAAATGCCCTACACTCCGCCTCATTAGAAATTTTGCAGAGAACGGGTGTAAGTGTTCGATTAGATGATACCAGGAATAGATTGGCGAAAGCTGGCTGTCAAGTTGATAATGACCGCGTATTTATCCCAGAGCGCCTAATTGAGTGGGCATTAAACCAACATCCTAAGCATGTTGTGTTGTGTGATCGGAATGCTACCCCGGCCATGGCACTCGAGGGCAGGAATTGTTATTTTGGAACAGGCTCGGATACACCTTTCGTAATTGATATCAATTCCGGACTACACCGAAGTGCAGTCATTGCAGATATTGAGAACGTATCGCGGTTGGCTGACGCTCTCCACAACCTGGATTTCTTGATGTGTATGGGTATTGCTTCTGACGTACGTCCTGAGATTTCTGATCTTTATCATTTTCAGGCAATGGTTTCAAATACGATTAAGCCCATCGTCTTCACTGCCTGGAATGCGTCCAACCTGGAGGCGATACTCAGAATGGCTGAAACAGTAGCAGGGAGTCTCGAGAACCTGTTACGATATCCATTTGTTGCATTATATGCTGAACCAACAGCTCCCCTTATTCATAGTCAAATAGGTTGCGAAAAACTCGAGGTTATTTGTCGTTTAGGTCTCCCGTTAGTCTATACTCCCGGCCTGATTACAGGAGCATCATCTCCGGTTTCACATGCTGGTGCTATCGTGGTTGCTAATGCTGAAATTCTCAGCGGATTATTGATAACACAGCTTATTAATCCTGGCACACCTGTCATCGCTGGTGGGGGTGGAATGATGACCATGGATATGCACTCAATGATTGCGAGCTACGGAGCACCTGAGTTTATGTTTGATTGGTGTTCCCTACGAGAAATGGGTGCTTTTTATGGGTTGCCTGTTTTTGGATTTGCCGGAGTTAGCGATGCGCTCATATTCGATCAACAAGCAGGAATTGAAGGAGCATTATGGACACTAATATCGGCATTATCAGGAGGTAATCTTATCCATGATGTCGGTTACCTCGAATCAGGTCTTACAACATCCTATGAAATGATCGTTGCCATGGATGAGACGATTGGGTTAGTAAAGCGTTTTATGCAGGGGATGTTAGTAAACAACGACACGCTGGCTATTAATACAATCGCATCAGTCGGCCCTGGTGGGCATTTTTTGGATGTACCCCACACTCTGGATCACTTTCGAGAGAATTGGCGTCCTGACATTTTTTGTCATTCAAATCGCCCTGATTGGAATGAAGCTGGAGCAAGCCCACTTGGTGATAGAGCTCTACGGAAGGTAAAAACAATTCTTTCACAACACAAACCTGAACCTTTGCCTCAGCATGTCACTGAAAATATCAAGTCGATAATAAACAATGCCACTTCACGACTCGGTAGAATGGATTAGCAAAGTAAGTAATATGATTTGTGTTAACTCTGGAAATACTTTATTGGAGGCCGTGTATGAAAGACGAATATGAGATGATCTTTAAAGCAGTTGTTGAAGGTAATGTTGAGGGGGCAGAGAAATTGGTTAGCGATTCGCTTATGGGAGGGATAATGGCCGGAGAGTTACTTAATCAAGGCCTTATCAGAGCGATGGATGAAGTCGGAACGCGATTTGAGCGCGGAGATATGTATATTCCTGAGATGCTGGTATCCGCTAAAGCCATGAAAGCAGGATTATCTATTCTTAGGCCGTACCTTGTCAAGGAAGGAATACCAGCTATCGGCCGTGTAATTATTGGCACAGTCAAAGGCGATATGCACGATATCGGCAAGAACCTGGTAACTATGATGCTGGAAGGCGCTGGATTTGAAGTAATTGACTTAGGTACTGATGTTGCTCCTGAGAAATTTGCAGAAGCCGTTCGAAAATACTCTCCCGATATTGTAGGATTGTCCGCATTGTTGACCACAACTATGCAGCAAATGAAAAATACAATTGAGGCAATCGATGATTTGGGCACTAGAGACCAAGTAAAGATCATTATTGGTGGCGCACCGGTTACACAAGAATATAGCGAAAAAATTGGAGCAGATGGATATGCGGCTGACGCTAGCAAGGCCGTTAATTGGGCAAAGGCAATTCCACATTCAAATAGTAAAGTGTTCTAATTCTTCATCGATGTTGTACATATTTCACTATCAATAACAATCAGCTATCGAGAGAGTGATTGATGAATCCTAAAGAATGTCTTATATCTATTTCTGATTTATCCTACCTACCTCTTGGAATCAAGGAGAGGGTTCTGTCCAATATAAATCTAGAGGTAAATAGAGGTGATTTTGTATTGCTATTAGGACCCTCCGGATGCGGTAAAACAACCTTGACCAGGTGCCTTAATGGATTGATTCCTCATCTTGATCAAGGAACGATGGATGGAACAGTCCGTGTCAAAGGTAAAGACACTGCCAGTCACGAAATCTATGAGTTTGCTCAAGATATCGGTATGGTTTTTCAAAACCCAGACGATCAAATACTATCACTCAAAGTTGTGGATGAGATTGCATGGGGTGTCGAGAACCACGGTATACCTCAAGCTGAAATTGCTGATCGTGTCAATCGGGCCATGAATTTGCTGGGTATTGAAGAGCTAAAAGAGCGTTTGACTTTTGCGATATCAGGTGGGCAGAAACAAAAGGTGTCAATTGCAAGTAATTTGGCGATGATGCAGGATGTTCTTGTTTTAGATGATCCCACTACAGATCTTGATCCCGTATGCACTGCAGAAGTAGTATCAACCCTGGCAAAATTACATCATGATATGGGAAAGACCCTTATAGTCATCGAGCATGATCTTAATGATTTAATTGAATTGGCTAATCGAATTGTCTTCATGAATGAGGGATCAATCTTGTTTGATAGCCCACCCGTAGAGGTCTTGTCGGAGCATTTTAACGAGGTTCTGGCTCTTGGGATGAACATCCCACAACATGTTGAAATCGGGCGTGCCATCCTTGATGAGGATAGCAAGGCACTTTTGCCAGTCCGAAAACAAGAAGTTTTTGATCTGCTGGATAATTTTATTGAGGGCACAAACGTGCTGTTTAATTATCTACCGGAACCCCCGAAACTCGGGGATCTTGTATTGAACGTGAAAGAATTGAATTTCTCTTATATACCGGGGACACCAGTGCTCAAGGATATAAATTTCCAGATAAAACAAGGAGAATTTGTGGCAATAATCGGTGCAAATGGCTCTGGAAAAAGCACACTTGTCAAAAATCTAATCGGCCTAATTCGACAAAATACAGGGCAAGTCACAATTAACGGTCGTGATACAAGTAAGATAAAAATATCCGATCTGGTATCTGAAATCGGTTATGTTTTCCAGGACCCAGACCAGCAGCTATTTGCTAATAGCGTACTGGAAGAGGTTCTGTTTGGGCTTAAGATGCGACACCAGCTCGACGAGCAGTCTGAGAAGCGGGCGCTTGATACTCTAAAGATTGTTGGGTTGGACAACTATGTTACTCGTCATCCTTTTTCTTTGAGCAGAGGTCAGCGCCAGAAACTAGCGGTTGCTACTGCCCTCTTACATCGACCACCTATTGTCCTTCTTGATGAACCCACGACAGGGCAAGATCGGCGTAGTCTTGAGGGTTTGCTTGATTTACTTGAGGACCTGAACAAACATGGTAATACGACGATCATGGTTACCCACGACATGGACATTGTGGCTGCCTATGCCACACGCATCATGGTTATGGATAAAGGAAAAATCGTTATGGATGGACCTTCAGAAGAGGTTTTCTATGATCATTATGATTACCTAGACTCACTGAATCTGAAACCACCGACGGTAATAGATTTTTGCAAAAAGCTCGAACATAAAGGAATGCCTCGCTTTTTAACAGTAGATCCTTTGCTTCAATTCATTCAGGAGGTGAGAGATAACCAAAAAGAAAATCACCCGCAGGAGTTATTAACCTATATAAATTCAAAATCAGACAAAAGGAAGGATTAAAATGGCAACAGCTGTTCAAACTAAAATAATAAAAGGTTTTAATGCAGTTGATCTTGTTACAGTAGCCGTTTTTGCTGCACTTTACAGAGCCGCATGGTATGTCTGGCAGATCTTCGGATTTCTGTTCCCTTTCAATATTGTCCTCGCAACATTTTTCGCAACATTAGCAGCTGTAGCAGCTGCTGTAATTGTTCGGAAAGTAGGAGTGTTTACTTTATACGCCATCGCGGCCGCTTTGATTAACTTCTTCTTCCAAGGTGAAGCATTGGTGGCTTCGATCATCTATTTGTTCTTGGGTGTGTTTTCGGATGCATATCTCTATATGCAGATAAAAGCAGGGAAGGATCCTTTTACCAGTTTCCGTGACATGGCCATTGCTGGAGGAATATTCGCATTTCTATGGTCGGCTGTCAACTGGGGTTACGTATTCCCGATCCTTTTCCAGATGGAATTCTCAATCGGTATGCTCTTTGCGGTAGCTGTTTCGTGCTTTGTCGGAGGTGTTATAGGAGGACTCATTGGGTATAAGTTAGGCGACCGACTCAAAGGACTTATATATTAATTTATACCCAAATTTTGAGAGATGGCAAAGCTCTGATAATTTAAATTGGGGGGTATGGATAACCGATTACAATTTCATGCCCCCCAAGGAGGCCAATATGGCAGGTGGCGGTGTAACTAATTTTCTGGCCAATATAGACCGTAATTCATGGGTTCATAAGCTTGATCCACGCACCAAGGTGGCTATACTTGTCTTCTTTTCAGTATTTCCACTTTTGTTTACGGATTACCGTTTTTTATTCTTTTTCTTTTTGCTCATTCTACCCCTGTGGCTTACGGCAAATCTTAATTTCCGGCCGATGATTGGCCCGTTTCTTGGTGTTGGTTTTTTTATGTTGATTTTATTTGTATTTACTGCTCTCAGGACACCCGCTGAACTTACAAATCCCGCCCCAGAGGCCGCAAATTTCACCTGGTTCATAAAAGCTGGACCGATTGTTGTCACAAGCCACACCTTTTTTCGCGGTTTATACATTGCAGGTCGAATGCTTGTGCCATTGACAATCGGTTTATTCATAATTGCAACAACGGACCCGACAACATTGGGTAAAGGTTTGCGAAAACTGAAAGTACCTACGGCTGCTGTATTTATGGTTCTGGCAGGTTTACGTTTTATACCAATTGTCACAGAACAGATGTTGAATATACTAGATGCCATGACCATACGTGGTGTTCCTAATTCGCGGTTCGAACGTACAAAATTATTAATCCTCCCTCTTTTTGTTACCTCACTTCGTCGTACACGAACTATGGGATCAGCATGCGAAGCCAAAGGATATGGAGCACAAAAGTGGAACAACTTCTATCAAGCCTTTCGATTGAATCGGGCTGATAAGATTATGCTCATTACATTACTGGTGTTAACACTTGCAATAATCTACGTACGGTTTGGATTAGGTTTAGGTGTGGCAACGGTCGGATGGACCAGATAACGCCCTTATCATGTTATTTACCGAAAATAACACAGACGTATCATTGGAGGAATCTATAAATACTTTATACGAAAGGGCGAATATATGGAAATAGATGAATCGTTATCAGAAAAAGCTTACCGAATATTAAATGAGAAAATTGTCACTTGTCAATTATCTCCAGGAAATCGTCTAGCGCAATCATATTTATCTCAACAAATGGGAATCGGTTTAACACCCATTCGTGACGCCTTGCAAAGACTTGCATTGGAGGGCTTCGTTGAAGTTATACCTCGTCACGGCTATATCGTGACAAAAATCGATGTAGCTTATGTCGCCGAGATTTTCGAAATGCGCCAAATTCTGGAGCAAGCATCTGTCGGTCTTGCCACAGAAAAGGGAGTTGATGAAGACCTTGAAACCATCCGTAAAATGGCAGATTTTCAATATAAATTCAAAAAGCACGATACCTATTTGGATTTTTTACAGCGAAACGCCAATTTTCACTTAGCTATTGCTGAGGCAACTGGTAATTTTCGTCTTGTGAACACATTGTCAAGGCTCTTAGTTGAGATGACGCGTGTATTTCATCTGGGTCTTGATTTGAGAGACAGTGCGGATGAAATGCGCAATGAACATATCATGTTGACGGATGCTTTACTTTCAAGAGATACCAACCAGGCTGTAAATTTAGTTAAACATCAAATTGATACCTCGAAGAGCAGGATCATCGAAGCTTTGAACAATAATAGTCGGATGTGGAAAAAAGCCCAAGGTCGAGAAAGGTTGCGTTCCGAAATATTCCTTAGGCGAGAAGACTAAAGAAGAATCATAATTTATTTGTAAATAAGCAATGGTAGATCATTTGTATGACCGTTATTTGACTATGCAAACTACTGAAAATACCGTGATATCTGATATAAAAGTATGTGGTCAAGGTACTCTTATCCCTATATTTAATGGTAAACATGCAAGATATATCAATCTTGACAACGCAGCAAGTACTCCCGCCCTTATCTATGTTCAAGAAAAGGTAAATGAGTTTCTTTCATGGTACTCCAGTGTCCATCGAGGTGCTGGTTTCAAATCTCTTCTGAGTACTCACACAATGGAAGCTGGACGAAATCAACTCATGGAATTCGTCGGTGCCGATTCAGAAGAAGATTGCGTTATTTTTGTTAAGAACACAACTGAAGCGATTAACAAACTGGCTAATCGCCTAGAATTAACTAAGGACGATGTTGTGTTGACTACTTTAATGGAGCACCATTCGAATGATCTACCCTGGCGCTCTAAGGCGAGGACATTACATGTTGAAACCCTTGAAGATGGAACACTTGATTTGTTTGATCTTGAGCAAAAAATCGATCGCCATAAGGGTCGGCTGCGACTTGTGACTGTAACTGGTGCATCGAATGTAACTGGAATTATGCCTCCAATCTACGACATAGCTGAACTTGCCCACGCAGCTGGAGCTCAAATCCTTGTCGATTGTGCTCAACTCGCTCCCCATCGAAAAATTGTGATGGGGCCGACTACATCTCCACGACATCTCGACTTTATCGCCTTATCAGGGCACAAGATGTACGCACCTTTCGGGACTGGTGCACTTATTGGGTCAAAGCGTATTTTTTCAAAGGGCGTACCAGACTATACCGGCGGAGGCACCATTGAGGTAGTAACACGTGATAAGGTCTATTGGACTTCCCCACCACATAGTGATGAGGCTGGTAGTCCAAATGTGGTAGGGGTAATAGCACTAAATGCAAGCCTTTATGTTTTAAGCTCAATCGGGATGGAGGCTGTTGCACGGCATGAGTCTGAGCTGACCGCCTATGCCCTGGAGAAATTAAATCAGTTAAAAGGGATTCAGATATTCGGTTCCACGAAAGAAGTGTCTCTCAATGACAGGCTTGGGGTAATTGCCTTTTCTGTCGCCGGTGTACCCCATGCTAAGGTTGCCTCCATCCTGTCTTTTGAAGGCGGTATAGGTGTGAGAAATGGTTGCTTCTGTGCCCATCCATATGTACTCAGGTTGCTTGGAATTTCTCCAGAAGATGTTGAGATTCATATCTCGTATGTGTTGAATGGAGATCGATCTCAACTTCCGGGATTGGTTAGAGTAAGCATCGGAATTTACAATACACTTGCAGATATTGATGTTTTTACCGCAATGCTCGAGAAAATCATAAGTGGTGATTACCAGGATGACTATGTTGTGAATCCCACAACTGGAGAATACATGCCCAGTAACTTTGATACTCGACTTCTCGAACAATATTTTCATTCATAATGCCCATATCTACTTTCAGAAGAGGAGAAACTCAAATGACGCCTTCAATGAACCACTGGGAACGGATTCGCGCCACGATAAAAGGTGAAGAAACTGACGTAATTCCGATTGGTCTTTGGCGTCATTGGCCTACTCATGAAGAAACGGCATTAGCACTAGCTACCAGCACAATCCGCTGGCAGCAAGAATACGATTTTGATCTAATTAAAATAACCCCTATGGGGACTTATGCTATTGAAGACTGGGGTGCTAAGACATTTTATAACCCAAATCCTAATGGTGTGAGAACGGTTGTTAAGAATGCTACCCTAAAGCCAGAAGAATATCCAAAACTCAAAAAGTTAAATGTTAATGAGGGCTGTTATGGAATGCAGCTCCGAGCTTGTGAGATGATCTGTGAAGAATTCCATGACGCTAATACTCCTATCGTAATGACTGTGTTTAGTCCACTGACAGTTGCTAATAAACTCTTTGGCGATCGAGTTTATGCTGACATGCGTTTGAATCCAGACCTTTTTGAAGAAGGACTTGAAATAATTGCCAACGTAACAAAAGAATATGCTCTTGAATCATTGCGGCGCGGTGCACATGGTTTGTTCTTTGCCTGCCAGGCAGAAAGTTATCGTTTAATGGATGAAGCTCAATATCAACGATTTGGAGTGACATATGATAGGGTGGTATTGGACGCAGTGCGTAATGATAGTCAGCTAATCATGCTTCATGCCCACGGATATGATATCATGTTCGATTTGGTCGCTAGCTATCCAATTGACGCAATCAATTGGCACGATTGTGTTACCGCTCCAAGTCTTGCCGAAGCTACCAAACGATTCGCTGGAATGCTCGTGGGCGGTGTCAACGAATGGAAGACATTATTAACAGGTTCCCCTGAAGATATTCGGGCAGAAATAAAGGAAGCGATCCAACAAACTTCTGGGCGTCGATTAATGATCGGACCTGGGTGTGTAATTCCGATTAATACCCCCGCAGAGAATATTGCTGCTGCACGAAACTCTGTAAACCTAAAATAAACTCACTCTTGATGCTGTTATAGGCCATTTTAGAGAAAAAATAAAAAAATTACCTTTTGGATTTCAATTTGCCAGGAGAGTGTTATGAAACGCAGGAAATTGTTGATGATTCCAGGCCCTATTGAATTCGAACCGAGCGTTTTACGCGCGATGGGGGCTCAGACTACAAGCCATGTTGCCGCTGACTTCATTGAAATTTTTGGAAGCTCTTTAGAAATGATGAGAAAAGTATTCCTGGCAGGATCTGGACAGCCATTCATTGTTTCGGGCTCGGGAACCTTAGCAATGGAAATAGCAATAGCGAATCTGGTTGAGCCTGGAGATAGGGCATTGGTTCTTGTAACAGGTTATTTTGGAGATCGATTTGCAGAAATAATTGAGCGATATGGTGCAGAAGTCGATAGAATAAAGGCACCTTTGGGATATTCTGTAGAATTGGAGGATATAGAGCGAAAGCTGAAATCCAATAGATATAAACTGGTTACCGTGACACAGGTGGATACATCCACAGGGATTGCTGTCGATGTGAGGCATTTAGGAAATCTCGCCCATAAATATGGGGCAATGGTTGTGTTGGATGGGGTCTGTTCGGTGGCAGGTGAAGAGTTGCGCCAAGAAGAATGGAATATCGATTTGGTTCTGACAGCTTCACAGAAAGCAATAAGTGTCCCCCCAGGCTTGGCTTTGCTCATGGCTGGCCCACGTGCTATAGATGCATGGAAATTTCGAAAAACACCTGTGCTTAATTACTATGCAGATTTCACGAACTGGTTACCTGTTATGGAAGCCTATGAAGCTCGAAAGCCTAGCTATTTTGCCACACCCGCGATTAATCTTGTCGGGGCATTGAATGAAAGTCTCAAGCTTATCCTTGACGAAGGAATGGATGCTCGGTTTACCCGCCATCGATTACTTAGAGATGGGATGCAAGATGCTATAAAAGCCTTAGGACTAAAGCAGGTACCTGTTAGGCGAGATTTTACCGCAACCACGTTATCAGCAATTTATTATCCCGATGGAATCGATGGTCAGAAACTACTTGCGAAGATCAATTCAGAAGGGATCATATTTGCGGGGGGATTACACCCTGAAATTAAGAACCGATATTTTCGTATCGGCCATATGGGTCCCTTTTCCCCAGGGGAAATTATTTACGCTATTTCCGCCATGGAAAGTGCACTTGTCGAGTGTGGCTATAAATTTGATGTCGGAATTGGACTTACAGCTGCGGAGCGCACATTCATTAATTCTCATCACTAAATTCCGACTTAAAAAATAAAGAAAAGCTTGATTGAGGAGATTTTAAAAATGACCATTACCAAGAGAAATGCTCATGCACCATATTTCCGAGTTCTTTTTGATGAAGGTGTGCAAGAGATACACAGAACAGTGACTCGTGTACTTTCGGAAGTAGGTGTGGAGTTTCCACATGAGCATGCTCAGAGTGTGTTCCGCAAGGCGGGCGCGAAAGTTGATGGAAAACGGGTTCGCATTCCTCCAGAATTACTGATGGAAACCCTCAACATGGCTCCCACCAGTTTTACTTTTTACAATCGAGACGGTTCGCCTGCTATGAACCTTGCTCCATTTGAGGTGCACTTTGGTACGTATGGAACAGCGCCATATTGGTACAACCCAAATACTGGAAGAAGAGAACTTTCCACACTAGATACTATAGCCGTGACCGCACGTATTTGCGATGCTCTTCCGAATATTGAATGGTCTATGCCTATGGGTGTTCCAAGTGATGTTGAAGCTCCAATTGCGGATAGATATCAATTCTTTCAAGCAGTTACTAATAATACTAAGACCCTTTACTCATCAACTTACACGGCAGAGGGGATGAAAGATGTCGTTGAGATGGCAGCTATAGTAGCAGGGGGAATTGATAATCTCCGTGAGAAACCTTTCTTCACTACTGGGATTAATCCTGGTTCTCCTCTGCGCTATGACCATGAAGTCGCTGGGAAGCTCATAGTAATGGCAGAGGCGGGACTACCGATGTTGTTCAACCCCATGCCAATGGCTGGAGCCACAACTCCAACTACGATGGCATCTACCATTGTGATTGCATTGGCTGAGGGATTAGCAGGAATTGTCTTAGCCCAACTGATCAATCCGGGTGTTCCTGTTGTAACAGGCGGTGTTCTTGCAATAATGGACATGCGAACATCTGTTATCACTTATGGGGCACCGGAATTATCCTTGATGATGGCCGGCATTACCGAAATGTGTCGTTTCTACGGAGTGCCATCTTATGGTACTGCAGGTTGTACTAACTCCAAAGTTGTAGACCCCCAGGCAGCTGTCGAAGCTACGAATTCACTTCTCACCAGTGCCTATGCAGGATCAAATATGATCCATGACGTCGGTCTTCTTGACACTGGCATGACTGTTTCTTTGGAGGCATTTGTGTTGGGTGATGAAATCATAAAACTAGTGAGACGTATTATGGGGGGATTGGAAGTTAATGAAGAAACGCTTGCATATGATCTAATTGCTGAAGTTGGTCCAGGAGGTCACTTTCTAGATAAACCGCATACCCTGCGGCATTTCCGAGAGAATCATAATTCTCCGCTAATTAATCGTCAGAATTACGAAGATTGGATGACATCAGGTTCAAAAACGATGAATGACAGGTTGACTGAAAAAGTTCAGGATATTCTTGTACACCATCATCCACAATCGTTATCGGATGATGTGGTTCGGGAAATGGAGAAAATTATTGATAGATCAGCGATACGTATTCATGATCGTGTTTAAAACATTCAACTATAAGTTCGTATAGAATGTGAATGAGAAGAGACTATGATGACAATTATCCACCGCACATTCTGAATGACGATGAATGAACACACGATGAAAAAATCCGAATTAAAGATTCCAATCATTGAGTAAATGTATGTAATGCCATGGTGGAGAACCGTAATCGAATCCTTGGTTTAGCCCTTGCATTAATTGCAGTACTCACAGCTAGTGTTGCTCCCGTCTTAGTAAAGGTGGGAGTAAATGAAAACATTCATCCAATCACGCTTTTAATGCTTAGATTATGGATCGCTTCAGCATTCTTCTGGGTATATTTCTCCATTACAAAGCCTGCAGTCCTACGAATTACTCATCGACAATTCATTTACTCTTCAATAGCGGGAGCGGTTAATTGTACTGGTTTAATCCTGTATTATTTGGCGATACAGCGCCTTGATGTCTCAGTAGCTACCATGATTTTTTCGTTCTATCCAATCTTCACAGTTCTCCTTCTTGCATTGAAAGGCGAGCGTATTCATTTGAATGCTCTGATCTGCATAATTGTGTCTCTACTCGGGGTATATCTTCTTTTACAAATTGGAGGTGGCTTAAATATATTAGGGATATTATTAATATTGGGAACAACATTTGGGTATGCACTACATCTGAACATTGTCCAATGGTATTTAAGCGATTATTCTGCTCAAACAACAGCGATATATACCATAACTACTATGGCAGTAATTTGCACTCTTGTTTGGCTTTTAGGACCAAGAAGTTTTACTCCAATATCGTTTGCGGGCTGGATATCAATTCTCGGTACTGCTGTGATATCGACCGCTCTCACACGATTAGCGCTATTTTCTGCGATTCGCAGAATTGGAAGTGGACAAACATCATACTTTGGCCCTTTAGAAATCCTTTTAGGTATATTTTGGGCTGTTGTGTTTTTAGGTGAGTATTTGAATCCGCGGCAGTGGTTTGGAGGATTTTTAATCCTAGCTAGCATGATTTGGTTGATGTTATATAAAGGGAACATATCAAAGCAGATTACTTAGCTAACAATTGTTTTATCTCCTCTCGATTAATCGAATAATATAATGTTATAAGAATAATCGGCCTATATATAAGCCATGGTGTTGCATCTGAGGTTATATGTGGTTTTTGAGGTAAAAGTTTTTTCTACCCAGAAATATTCTCCGTTGAGAACACTACATTGTATATTGGTACCAATTTATAAATAAAGGAAAAGAAAATGCATAACGAAACAATCGCTAAATGGCAACACACCCATATTTTTGGACAGGACCAAATCAAATCCGGAGAACGCCGTACACTTTTCGTAATTATCATAACAGGATTAATGATGGTTGCTGAAATCGTAGCCGGTATCGTGTTCGGATCGATGGCACTGACCGCTGATGGCATCCATATGGGTTCCCATATGGTCGGCTTAGGAATCACATTTCTAGCATACATCTACGCCCGCAAGTATGCCAATGACCAGCGCTTCAGCTTTGGAACAGGGAAAGTGAACGCCCTTGCTGGTTATTCGAGCGCTATGATTTTGGTCTTCATTGCACTGTTCATGGGATATGAAAGTGTCGTCCGGATCATCGCCCCGGTTAAGATCCAATATAACCAGGCGATCATCGTCGCTGTAATTGGTTTGGTGGTGAATGGCGTCAGCATGCTTATTCTGGGAGAGAAGGGTCATACCCATGCCAATGGTGATCAAACCCACGGCAATCATGACCATGGCGCACATGATCACGCAGGTCATGACCATGACGAACATGACCATGACCACGTGGATCACGACCATACTCATGTTGGTACAGGTGACGATCACAACCTGAAAGCTGCTTATTTGCATGTGCTAGCCGATGCCATGACCTCTGTATTAGCGATTATTGCTCTGTTAGCTGCTAAATATTTTACCCTCGTGTGGATGGATCCCGTAATGGGTATTGTGGGTGCCATCATGGTGATCCGTTGGTCAGTTGGCCTGATCCAGGGAACATCCAAAGTCTTACTGGACCACCAAGGCCCGATTGAGGTACAGAAAAGAATTACCGGTATTTTGGAAAGTTATAAAGATACGAAGGTTTGTGATCTGCATATTTGGTCTATCGGACCAGGAATCTACTCTTCCGAAATCAGTATTGTCACCAAGTACCCTGATTCACCCAATAAATACAAGACACTCATTCCAAAAGATGCTGGAGTCATTCATTCCACGGTCGAAGTTCACTATTGCCCAGAATGACATTCTGGATATTTCAGGACCATTCAGTTCAGTAATTTCATATATATTTAAGTATACATCAGGGCAGAATGACACCACAAATTGTGACCAACAAACCCGATTCCCTGGATCAGATCGCGAATCATGAGAAGAAGATAGCAGCACAATCCTCTGTTCTGGCTGCGATATTCCTAACCATCATGAAATTGATTATCGGTTTGGTAACAGGCAGTTTGGGAATCTTGTCCGAAGCTTTACATTCTGCCCTTGACTTGTTCGCTGCTGGCGTTACCTATTTTGCCGTTTACTTCGCTGGGAAGCCAGCAGACGATGAGCATCCTTATGGTCATGGAAAAATCGAAAACATTTCTGCCCTCTTTGAAATGATGTTACTGCTGGTGACTTGCATTTGGATTGTCTATGAGGCTATACAGCGCCTATTTTTCAAATCAGTAATAATCGAATCAAGCATTTGGTCTTTTATTGTGATGGCTATAGCAATTGTCATCGATGTAAGTCGGTCAAAGATGCTGAGTCGGGTTGCCAGAAAACATAACAGTCAAGCACTGGAAGCGGATGCGTTGCACTTCTCCACCGATATTTGGTCATCAACGGTGGTCATTTGCGGGCTCTTCCTCGTTTTTCTATCGGACAAATTACACATCCCTTGGCTGGTCAAAGCTGATTCAATTGCCGCTATAGGGGTCGCTGGGATAGTTATCTATATCAGCTTTCAACTCGGACGTCAGGCAATAACTAATCTCATCGATGAAGTCTCGCCTGCACTGGTAATACAGATCACCCACGCAGCGAAAGAGGTCCCTCTGGTGATTAAAGTATTGGAGGTACGTGCCCGTCATAGTGGTCCTAAAACGTATGTGGATGTCACGATTGCTCTCCAAAATGGCACTCCCTTAGAGAAAGCACACCAAGTAGCTGAGCAAGTGGAGGGTGCTGTACAAACCGCAGTTCCTAAGAGCTCAGTTATGGTGCATGTCGATCCAGTTAGCCATAATACAGGCTAGTTAACACCCAATGTATCAATCTAGGTGAATATTACAACAGACAGCCTAACTAAGGCAGCTTTTGGTTTAGTGAAGGGCCTAGTACACACAAAAGCGCGGGGAATTCATTCAATGTCAATAGTGTATTTCCTTACCTGGGATAACAACGATCCTAAATCCTACCCAAATGATAACGGAAGTGATTCCCAACAAAACAAACACCCTTAAGCGAAAATTATTTATTTTAGATAATCGGTAGTGGGAGGCGTGCCTAAATCTGACGGCGAAATGGAGTTATGACAGATTAGAACCCATCAATACCACATCTGCAGTTTCTAAGGCAATACAGCAACTGCATCGACCACCATAATACTCACAGTTGCATTGGCGATGACAGAGCATTAATTACACTATAACCGATCACACTTATGTGGTTTTATACCTTCCTTAGGGCGCAGAAGCCAATCAGTTTATTTTCTGACATCAAATTTAGTCATAGCCCCTTCAATCCCACAAGTTCGACTACGCAGATAATCACGTATTTGTTATAATCGATGAGTATCTCTGTACTTTTTCGCCTAATTAGTCGGGGTTAGTAATAGAACTAGACATTTCTGACCATATTTTTTATACACTTCAAACTTGATTTCCTTTTAGGACAGGGCTACAAGCTGCCTTCCCCAGTTGATATAATAAGGATAGGCTGGGCGACCTGAGTGCCTCCGGGGTCGTCGAGGAAGATAACCGTATGCCGCAGGGCGGGGAATTTCGAGCGGATCGTTGGCAGATCGAGAGGCATTGTGTCTCCTGGAATTCTGGGTTTGTGTTTGACCAATGATAAGCTAAGTCGCTCAAATTATACTTGCCTGATATACCACTGACCAAAGTTAATAACGATTATTCGATCAGTAATTTAG
>Ga0154763_108_pt1 | contig 25764 bp, 22 predicted proteins | sample Rifle2008BG16ft_FD_105771 | JGI IMG/M metagenome (GOLD analysis project Ga0154763, IMG submission 105771) | Microgenomates group bacterium RBG_16_45_19
TCTTTCAGCCTGTCCTGAGCTTGCCGAAGGGTCCCCGCAACCAAATAAAGCCGTCCAGCGCCGGTTTTTTTATCTAAGTCTTGTTTGTGTATCGCACGCTTCTGCCCAAACCCACCCGCATCAAGATTTTTAGGTTAACCAACTCATGGAGTAATTGATAAGCCTTTTTATTACTCACCCGGAGTAATTTTTGCACTTCTCGGTTGGTAACTGATCCATTTTGGTTGGCCAATTCGATAATTTTGATTTGATCATTTCTTAATGATATCTGAGGTTCCTCGGAGTTTTGTTTCTTTAATCCCCCCAATTTAAGGATCTTATCTTTGACCGACTTTAAGCTAATGGCCACACCTTCACCAAAGTATTCCAGCCATTTGGTAAGATCGTAATCTTGTTCATGTACCGATTTCAAAACTTGATAGTAACGCTCACGATCTGAATTATAAAAATCGTCCAAGGAAAAAAAGCGTTTAGTGTCGAAGCCGCGGCGAATTAAGATTAAGGTTGCGAGTGCTCTTCCGGTTCGACCGTTACCATCCATAAAGGGATGAATCCGAACCAATTCATAATGCACGATTCCCGCTTCTAAAACCGGATTTAGGTCTGTCTCTTGGTTAACATTAATCCAGGCAAGCAAGTCAGCCATTAATTGGGGCACTTTTTTGGTTGGCGGTGGTAAATAGGTAACTTCTCCGGAAGCTCGATTTCTTAATAATACATATTCCTTATCGGAGCGGTATTTCCCTACATATTTAGTACTCTTCAGGACACCTTTGGTAATGAGTTTATGCAATGCCAAAACATCGGCTTGAGTTAAAACGGGTTTTTGATTTATTGTTAAATTGTCCAATTTTTCTAACGCAGAAAAATAGTTAATCACTTCCTTTTTATCTTTAGTTAGGGCTAAAACATCACGGCCAATCATCAGATCACTGACTTCTTCAAAGGAGAGCGGATTACCCTCAATACTGGTGGAAGCATAGGTACTGCGAATCAATGCCTCTTTTCTTAAATTGACTGCCCATTTGGGTACGAGTCTGGCATTTAAGATAGAAGACCGGTAGTCACTTATTTGAGTTAAGTACTTTACCAAGGTATGCGTTAAGCGATATTTGGGTTTGAACATGCTAACATTGTACCATAATCATTACCTAATCATTACCGATTTAAGTACTTAATCATTACCAAAGTGTCCCGCACTGAGCCAAGCCGAAGTGCTAAAATAGCCCAGAAGTCAAGCAGGCTTGCCTGCCGAAGCTTCAGCGAAGGCAGGGTAGCTCAATGGCGGAGCAAGGTCTTCATAAGGCCGAGGTTGTGGGTTCGACCCCCACCCCTGCTACAAAATCCTCAAAAAAACACTTCCAGCCACTGGCGCCATCTAGGCATCACTTCCGGTGGTTCGGCTGGACTGACTCTCAGTTCCACCGTCTCCGTCGCTTCCGCTATTTCTTGAGGCAATACCACCACTACCTCACCGCTTCTGCCCATATTTAAAGTCTCTCTTATAGTCTGCTCCACATAATCAGGTGATGTCTTGTAAGAATATTCTTTTTCCAATGCCTCTTGTTCCGCTTTCAACTTATCCACCTTTTCTCTGGCTTCAACCAGGCGGTCTTTTAAACCGACGAAGTCATATATACTCCTGGATAAATTCACCGCCAAGACTACCCCCACTACCACAATACCCCACCAAATTACTCTCCGCTGTCTATCTGATCGAGTTGACATAAAACCGCTAGTCTGGTACTATAAGACTCAATTCCTCGAGGGTTGAGTTGCCTCGTTGAACCACTGGTAATATGGAAGATACCACAAAAAAAGTCACCTTGCGCGAAGCCCGGGAAAAATTCATCGAATACCTTAAGAATCGGGGTCGAGCCACGGCTACCATCTTAGCCTACGGCAAAGACGTCGATCAATTGGTTGAATTTGTCGGCACCCAGCACAAATACGACCCCACTACCATCACCACCCAAGACATCGAAAACTTCAAAATCCACCTTAAAAACCAGAAGTACACCGCCAAATCCATCTCCCGTAAAGTCAACTCCATTAAATCATTTTTCCGCTATCTCAAAACCCAAAACATCGTCGCTGACAACCCGGCCACCTCCGTCACTCACCCCAAATACGACATCGCTCCCCCCCGCGTTTTAACCAAATTGGAATACCGGGCTTTGCGTGACGCCTGCCGCGACGACATTCGCATGTCCGCCATCATTGAAGTCCTTTTACAAACCGGGATGCGTATCGGCGAGCTCGCTCAGCTCCAAGTTGATGACATTAGCCTGGATAAGAAAAAGGCCTATATTAGAGCCTATGAATCCCGCGCCGGTCGCACCATTCCCTTAAATGACGCCGCCGTTAAATCCATCCAAGAATACTTGGATATTCGCCCCGAATCTGACAACCGTACCTTGTTCCTCACCAAAACCGGTAATCCTTTCTTGGTGAGAAACATTCGCACCGCCATCGACCGCTATTTCAAGTTAGCCGGTATCGAAGACGCTAAGGTTAATGACTTGAGGCACACCTTTATCGTCCACCAGCTCCGCTCCGGCACCCCCCTCACTTACGTCAGCCGTTTGGTTGGCCACAAACGCCTCTCCACCACCGAAAAATACCTCAAAATGATCGAAGACAAACCCGACAGAGACACCATCAAGTTGGAAGAGCTGTAACCCCCCTGATTCTCCCCCAATCATGCTACAATGGGCCCGTTTATAGGGAGCGTAGCATAACGGTTAATGCAACAAGCTTATATCTTGTCGATTCTAGGTTCGAATCCTAGCGCTCCCACCCTTTTCCCTGATCACAGCTTGGCTCGCCTAACCACTTCCTCCTCAATCAATTCCCGGTCCTTGCCGTACTTCAACCGCGATAACTCCTTAATCATCGTCGCCACCTTCGGGTTGCGCCGTTTTTCTACCTCATCCAAATCCTTGATCAAATCCATACTAAATGGCGGCACCGGCTCGTTATTAACGATCGTCTTCACAAACACGTTAAACCGTTCAATATTCGTTAGATCGGTTTCATTAAACGTCGGTGTGAATTCGTGTTGTAAAAAGTTGGCGTCGGTGACCCCGATCCTAAAGGCAATCAGTGTCCCGACATTACCAAACACTGCCTGTTTCACTTCTTCCTCAATTTGACCGACAAACTGGTTAGCCACCGTTAAATTCAGGTGATATTTCCTTGCCTCGGATAAAATCACCGCGAAATCCGGCGTGGCAAAATTCTGGAACTCGTCCACGTACAAATAAAAATCCGGCCGTTGCTCTTCCGGCACATCCTGGCGACTCATCGCTGAGATCAAAATTTTCGGCACCAGGATTAAACCTAAGAAATTCGAATTCTCTTCGCCGATCCGGCCTTTAGCCAAATTGATCAGGAGAATTTTACCTTCATCCATCACCTTTCTGAAATCAAAAGCACTTTGCGACTGACCAATGATATTCCGCATCATTTTATCGGTCACAAATCGGCCGAACTTAGACACGATATAATCCAAGACTTCCGACTTATGGAAATCAGAGGTCTGGGCAATTTGATCGGTCCAATAGCGCCGCACCACCGGGTCTTTAACTTTGGGTAACAGTTCCTGCACATAACGGGCATCGGTTAGACAGCGTACCACCTCCACAAACGTAGCTCCCGGTTCACTCATCACCGTCAGCATGGCGTTTCTGATGGCGTGCTCAAATCTGGGTCCGATAATCCCCGTTTTATGCGGGTCATATAGCTTGTACATCAAATTGATGATGGCCGAGACTACCATATGCATTTGATCTTCAGTCTGGGCTTCCATAATGTTTAATCCCAGCGGTCGCTCCAGATCTGCCGGACTAAAGTAAATCACATCCTCAGCTCGAGATGGGGGAATCAACTCCAACAACTTTTCCACCGTGTCATGCGGATCGATAAAACACACCCCTTTACCAGCTTGAATATCCTGGAGCAGCATCTCCATCATGAATTCCGACTTACCCACCCCGGTTTTGCCAATGATATACATGTGCCGCTGCCGGTCCTTCTGGCCGATATTGACATTACGCCTCAAACCCCGGTAGCGGCTCACCCCCAAAAACAAACCTTCCTGAGGAATCTCCGCCGGCGCCGGCGCTCTTTTGGCATTTAGCCAGCGAATGTGCGGTGTCTCCACCATCTTATTGGGGAAATGGAAGACCGTGGCTAATTCTTCGCTATTCAACACCGATTGTTTGCGCTCCCATACCGGCTGATAGCGGTAAATAAAATCGATCATGAAAAAACTCTTCAACCTAATCTTGGCTTTGACCAAGCCGTTATAACCGGAAGTAAACTGGGCAAACGCACCCATGATGTTTTTCAAATGCATCTTCGCCAATTGCTGGCTGGTCGACGACACCACGATCCGAATACTGACATTAAAACCGGGCTTGCTGATCTTGCTGTCCAGGGCCTCATAGGTCCGCTGGTCAGCCATAAACTTGGCTTTTTCCGGATCAGACTCACCTTTTTTGGTCTGAGCTAAATATTGACCTCCCCGGTGTTGCCATTTAGCTGACGCCGGCGACAAAACCAACTGAATCGCCGCTCCTTCACCTTCGCCCATTTTGGCCAAAGCTGCCGTCAACGCGCTTAAGGGATCCGTTGGTAAATCCTTGAATAGTTTAATCGGACTGTAGTTGGGGCCCTTTAACTTTAAGGCTCCGAACGCCACCTTACCCGTCTCCGAAAAAATGTTGTATTCATCCACCTCGGTAATTTCGGCCATCGGGTAAGCGCCGTAGATCTGTTTTTCCAACAGATCTTGCAGTTCGTGAGAACACGACACACAAAAACGGATATCCTCCTTTAACGCCACAATCTCAAAGGAAAAATGTTCCTGGGTTTTCCAAAAATGCTTCATCCCGCTTTCATGGATCGTGTGGAGCTGAGCAAACATTTGTTCGGCCGCATCAATCTTAATTTCATTATCTCTTGGCACCCGCACTTCCAGCAGTTTAAAGCCTAAGCTATACGCCTCCCGGTTGCGCTGGCGGTACCACTGCAAAAACAGATACCCTAAACCCACCAATCCCATTATTGCCATGACCACCACTACCAACATGGTCAGCAAATACAGACTTTGACCAATGAACTGATCCACCGGTTCCATAAACCCTCAAAATCATTATAGTCTATCTCTTAAAAACTACCCTATCCCCAAACATCTGCCTCAACCGTTTCACCCACTCAGCCAACCACCGGGCTCCGTCAGTAACCGATCGCTTTAATCCTTGGACCATGCCTTGACTGGTCAGCGGTACCACAATCTTATCTTGAGTCACTGACGGGGCATTGGCCAAAACTACCTGGCCATGATCATCGGTTACCGGCTGAAGCAAACTGATTTCCCGTTCCTCCTTCATCTGCTCCACCCAGCCCTCCACCGCCGGTTCCAACTCCATGTCTTCACTGACTTCCTTCAAAGCCACTTTTTCTTGAGGTTTCGCCGGAATGACCAATTGCTCTTTCTGGACGCTCCCCACCATCGGCTGCACCGGCGGCACTTGACCTGGTGGTATCGGCGGCGGCGGTATTGGTGCCGGCGGTACCACCGGCACCTGAGTCTGATCACCGGTTACTTGATCCATCTCTTCATCTTAGCAAGAAATTAGCCTGCTTAGAAATCCAGACCTCTCACCGCCAATTTTCCCCGATCATACGGGTGCTTCACTTTTTTCATTTCCGTCACCAAATCCGCGGCTTCGACCAGCTCAGCCCTAGCCTTTCTCCCCGTCAAAATTACATGGGTCTTCTTTCTTGCCTGCACTAACTCCAGCACCGACCGCCACTCCACCAATTTATCAGCCATGGCATTATTCACTTCATCCAAAACCAATACGTCAGCCTTACCCAATTGCTCTCTCGCCGTCTGCAACGTCGTTTCTGCCGCTTGCTTGTGTTCTGCTTCACTTGCTGTATCCACCACCTTTGCTCCCCCTCTAATTTTAGCGATTTTCACTAGTCGCTCTAAGCGAAATCCCTTTCCCATCAAATAAACCTCTACCCCCAATTTTCTTAAAACCTCCACTTCCGATGACTTCCACGATGCTTGCTTATAAAACGCTACCCAAGCCACCTTCATCCCCGCTCCCACCGCCCGCACCACCGTCCCGATAGCAGCCGAAGTTTTGCCTTTGCCATCGCCAGTGAAAACGTAAACCATACCCAAATTATCCTTCATATAAACCTTAATTTGGCTTCCCTAATATCTTATTCAACCGCTCCGTCACATCTACCTCCACCCAAACGCCCATTTCCTCCAACATTTCCACCAAAGTCAGCATTGGCAGACCGATGACATTAGTGTAACTGCCGACGATATCTTTAACATACTCTTTTATCACGCCATGCATTTGGTAGGCGCCGGCTTTCCCTTCCCATTCCTTTGTCTTTAAATATTGTTCCACTTGCCACTCATTCATCGGCCGAAACGTCACCTCCGTCTTCTCTACCTCCACCACCCGCTCCCAAGTGTCCGCCTCCACCACGCAAATCCCCGTCCAAATCTCGTGGGTCCTGCCGGCTAATTTACCAATGATTGCCTTTGCCTCTTGCCGATTAGCTGGTTTCCCGATTAGCTCCCCGTCTAGACTTACCATCGTATCCGCCCCAATAATTATTGTCCCCTCATCAGTCATCTTCTTAGCCACCGCTTCCGCCTTCATGGTCGCCAAAGTCGCCACCACTTCACTGGCCTCTTCCCAGTCAAACTGATCCTCTTTTACCCTGGATTCCTGAACCGTAAACGGCAGCTCCAACAAGGACAACAGTCGCTTCCGCCATTCACTCCCCGACGCCAGGATTAATTTCATGGGGTTATTTTAACTGAATTACCCAAATATGTCTCTAAACGCACCCTCATCTCATCAACTTGCCCCTGATAACCTAAACCCACTAATACTTTCGGAATATACGTTTCGAACTCGGAGCCACGTAACAAATCCCATACAATTTGATAAGCCAGATAAAACATATAATCGGGTGGGTTAATCTCTTCTCTATCAAATACTCCGATCCAAGCCCGGCACTGCTGGCAGACTCCAGCCAAATCAAATGGTTCTTGACCAAAAAAGAGATTTTTCTTTAACTCGTAAAACTGTTCTTTTTCAATCTCAGTAAAATCCCAATGTTCGGGTACCTCGGGCACCCACATACTCCCTCCACTAATCACCGTCATTATACCCTTCCCATCATTCAATAAAATATGCGATACATTCACTAATTTTTCAAGCACTACAGGCACTCCAGCCGCAAGCGTGGCAAGTGACGCAACCTTCGGCAAAAGTGGTTTCCCCGCCGCACTCCGGGCAAACCTTAGCCTGATGAGGATTAAGTTTCAACTCTTCTTCTTGTCGTTCCACCAATGTCCTGACCCGTATTTGACTTTGTGACACGGCTCGTGTCGGTACTATTGATGTTATCTCCGGGGCTGCCAGTATCTGCCGTTCTTTGCTTTTATCCCGGTAGACCGTAATCCCTTTACAACCCTCCCGCCAAGCCAGTAAATAGGCTCGGTGGATGTCATCGATTGTAGCCGTGGCCGGAAAATTAATCGTCTTGGACACCGCATTATCGGTGAAGCGTTGAAAGGCCGCTTGCATGTTAATATGCCATTCCGGCGTGATGTCATAAGCCGTCCGAAATATCTGCTTCATCTCTTGGGGTACGCCTGAAATCAACTTCAACGGTGTCCCCCTCATCACTTGATCAATTATTGCCTGAGCCTTAAACTTGGCTCCCGGCAGCTCGGCTAAGGCCGCTTCAAACAGGGGGTGGGTATAATTTAAGCCGGCTTCATCCACCACATTCTTCACATAAGACAAGGCAAACACCGGCTCAATCCCACTCGAACAATCGGCTATCATGCTGATTGTCCCCGTCGGGGCAATGGTGGTAACCGCCACGTTCCGCACCTTTACTTTTTTGGCCAATACCGGATGCTTTTTGGCATAATCGCTTTTAGCCCATAACGGAAATTCCCCCTTCTCTCTGGCTAGCGCCGCACTGGCTTCCCACCCCGCCCGCTGCACTGCTCCCATCACTTTAGTCGCCAAAACCACTGCCCCTTGGCTGTCATACTGCACCCCTAATTTCAGCAGCATATCCGCCCAACCCATCACTCCTAAGCCGATGCGCCGGACTTTCTGAGCCATCGCTTTGATTTGGGGAATAGGGTATTCACTGGCATCAATGCCATCATCCAAAAACCTAACTGCCAGTTTCGTCGTCGCCTCCAGCCCTTGCCAATCGACTCGCTTAGATCCGCCGACCACAAACTTCGCCAAATTAATCGAGCCCAAATTACAGACATCAAACGGGTGGAGCGGTTGTTCCCCACAAACATTAGTCGCCTCAATCGGACCTAAAGCGTCTATCACGGGGTTATGCCGATTTATCGCATCCAAATAAATCATGCCCGGATCTCCCGTCCGCCAAGCCAGAGCCACCGCTTGATCAAAAATGGTCCTGGCTTTCACCGTCTGCACCACCTGGCCAGTCCGCGGATTCTTCAACTGCCATGGCCGATCCTGCGTCACCGCCTTCATAAAGGCATCGCTCGCCCCCAAAGAGATGTTAAAGTTAGCTACCGCTCCTTCTTCGGTTTTACAGGTAATAAACTCAAAAATGTCCGGATGATCGACGTTTAAAATTCCCATATTCGCCCCTCGGTGCCGCCCCCCCTGCATCACCACCGCCGTCGCCGCGTCAAACGCTTTCATGAAACTGATCGGTCCCGAAGCAAAGCCACCACTCCCGACTACATCCCCCCTCGGCCGCAACTGGGAAAAGTTGTAGCCCGTACCTCCGCCGGCCTGGTGGATCAAAGCCGTCCATTTCACCGCCTCAAAAATCGCCTCCATCTTGTCTTCCACCGGCAACACAAAGCAATTGGCTAATAAGCCTTTTTTCCTCCCCGCTCCCCGGAAATAACAGCCGGCCGGGACAAACTTAAACGTGGTCATCATCTCGGCAAAAGCCGCCTGCCACTTTTGTCGCTGACTCTTTTCCACTCGCGCCACTGCCTGAGCCACCCGCTCAATCGCCTGTCTGGGTGACTCAATCACTTCCCCTTTCTCGTCCTTAGCTAAATACCTGGAGGCCATGGCTTTTAGGGCATTCACACTCATCTTCAAGTCATCTTCCACCCCCATAATTCTTTCTCTTTCCCTGACAATTCGCCGCTTCTCCCGATACAAAATATAGGCTTTAGCCGTGTCATAATGCCCTCCGGCCATTAACACTTGCTCCACCACGTCCTGGATTTGCTCAACCGTCGGCGTTTGCTTGTGGTTGGTTTTAGTGACGATATTCACCACAATTCCCGTCAATCGCCTTGCCTCGTTCCCGTCAAACTCACCCGTTTCTTTGACCGCTTTCATCAACGCCTGGGTAATCTTCACTTGGTTAAAAGCCACTACCCGCCCATCCCGTTTCACAATCTGCGTCAGTCGCTGTTTATTTGGCTCACGAGTCATGCTCTTTCTCCTCGGCAAACGGATGGTCAGTTCTGGTTTTGGACTTAATCCGATAATAAGCCTGCCTTAATTCCTGTTTACTCTTGGACGGGTTAAATTCACTCAGGGGATACTTATTCGCTTGCTTCGTCACTTTTGCTTGAAAAGCCTTAGCTAAATCGATATCAAACTGCTCAGCCAATTCCATCAATAAAAATAGCACATCCGCCATTTCCTCTGCCACCGCCTGCCGCCACCGCGAGTGGTCTTTTACTTCTTCGGTTTTCACCCACTGGAAATGTTCCAACAATTCCGCTGCTTCCAAGCAAATCGATATGGCCACGTCCTTTTGATCCGTATCCGTCCAGCCTCGCTCCGCCCGGAACTGTTTGACTCTCTCTTTAAGTTCTTGCACCGTCGTCTGTTTATCGTTCATGTTTCCTCCCCAAACTCCCCCCCCGCCAATCTGGCTTTTAATCTTTCTAGCATTGCCTCATATTCCTCAAACAAATCCGTCTGATAATCCCTAGCTAAATTGCTTAGATCATACAGAATATCACTGAGTGCGTCCTTGATATCCTCGACCGTTTTCTGTTTCTTGGGATCATTCGTGTGCTTCACTCCCTCCACAATCAACACTGCCTGGGCTAATTCACCCACTTCCTCCGCCAAATCCAACACCCAATCCTTCTTGCTAAAAGCGGCTCCCCGCTTCTCAAACTCAGCACTGACTTCAGCCGTTTTTTGGATTATCTGTTTAGTGTCCATCAACCTCCAACTTTTCAGGGGGCGGTGATTCCGCCCCTACATACTGCACTTACTCCACCCGCAGTTGGGGCAAGAGACACAGCCATCAGCAAATTGAGTCTGACCGCCGCACTCCGGACACGGCTCAGTTGTTCGCGTGGCCGTCACATCCGCCGATAACTGACTTTCCCCCCCTTTGACATTAAGCACTTGATCTAGTTTCGAGCCGTCCCGGTAAATGGTAATCCCCTTCAACCCCAGCTTCCATCCTAAAAGATAAGCTTTTTCCACCTCATCCACCGCTGCTGTCTGGGCAAAGTTAATCGTCTTACTCACCGAATTATCCATCCATTTCTGCCAGGCTGCTTGTATCTTAACATGCCACTCTGGCCCAATTTCATGAGTGGTCACCCACGCCTTTCTGACCTTTTTCGGTATCTCCTTGACGCGCTTAATCGTCCCCTCTTTCAATATCTGGGCCAAGATTTTTCGCCTCTGACTTTGGTTAAGTTCCTGCTCTAAATATCGTTCCAACTCCGGATCCGCCATCATAAACTCCCGCGTCGGCGCGTTCTTCCGATTGTCCTCGTTAAAACTCCGTCTCAAAGTTACCCAAGAAAAAACCGGCTCTATCCCACTCGAACTATTAGCTATCAACGACGTGGTCCCGGTCGGCGCGATCATCAGCAGGGCGCAATTGCGATACCGCTCGGCACTACCGACATAAACCGACCGGTCAAAATTGGGGAACGGTCCCCGCTCGCGAGCCAATTGCAGCGATGCTTCCTCGGCTTTCTGACGGATAAACTTAGCCAGGCGCTCGCTTAGCCGCACCGCCTCACTGCTGTTATAAGCAATCCCTAACCTAATTAATAAGTGGGCAAAGCCCATCACCCCCAGGCCGATCCGCCGGTTACCTTCTTTGACCATTTGCCTTATGGCTTCCAGGGGATAAGTGTTCACCTCAATCATATCATCCAAAAAGCGGATCCCAATTTTGACCGACCGCTCTAAATCTTCCCAATCTATTTCCCATTTACCTTTCCGCTCGACTAAGTGATTGGACAAGACAATCGAGGTTAGGTTGCAACTTTCATAAGGCAATAAGGGGATTTCACCACAAGGATTAGTAGCGTCTATCCTTCCAATCGTTGGGGTCGGATTATCTGCTTCCAGTTTATCCAAAAAGGCTAAGCCCGGATCGCCCGTTTTCCAAGCGTATTGGGCTATTAAATCAAACAATTCCCGAGCTTTAACTGTTTTCCAAACTTCACCATTGCGCGGGTTGATTAAGCGCCAGTCCTTATTACCCTGAACCGCCTCCATAAAAGCGTTGGTGACTCCCACCGAAATGTTAAAGTTTTTAATTGTCCCATCTTCGGCCTTCAACTTAATGAACTCTTCAATATCCGGATGGTCTACGTTTAAAATGGCAATGTTGGCTCCCTGCCTTTTTGCCCCCTGCAAAATCTGCGCCAAGGCGGCCGAATACGCCCGTAAAAAATCCACCGGGCCGCTGGCAGCCTTCGGCACATTTTTGACTTTGTCCCCGTGCGGCCTAATTTTAGAAAAATTAAAGCCGGTGCCGCCGTTATTCTTATGCACCACCGCCGCTTCACCCAGCGTTTTAAAAATCGAATCCACGTTGTCTTCAATCGGCAAGACAAAACAAGAAGATAACTGACCGGTCCCGCCCGGATTCCCAGCCTCAAACATGGCTTTGCCGGCACAGACCAATTTCCAATTTACCATCCGCTCGTAAAACCTCTCCGTCCAATAACGAACTCCTTCACCGTTTGCTAATTGAGACCCTTGCCCGTCCGAAGCTTCAGCGTAGGAGGGCCATTGAATCTCGGCTTTCGCCATATGCCGAGCCACCCGCCACAACATCTCCCCCGGGGTTTCTAAAGTTTTACCCTTCATATCCGTCATTAAATACCGCTTCGTCATCACCTCTCTACCCACCTCAGTCAGTATCGGTTCCTGTTTAATCATAAGTTGTTTCAATGACTCCTAATCGATTCCCTTATACCGCACAATGGGTACTGCCGCAGGCGGGGCAGGTAGCACAGCCTTCCTGTAAGATCATCATCGCCCCGCACTCAGCGCAGGTTAAGTCCTGCGGATAAACTTTATGTAGTGTTTTACCCACAATCCCATTCCCATTAACCCGGAATGGTTCCCGATCTTTGGGTCCTTTTTCCTTTATCTCGGTTGGTTTCACTTTACCCATCCCTCGACTCAGGCGGGTCTCCTTGGTTTCTAAAACCACCGTCTGTCTTGATCCCGTGACATATACCGTCATCCCTTTGAGTCCCAATTTCCACCCTTTAAAATAGGCTTGCCAAACATCGGCTTCACTGGCTCCTTCAGGGAAATTAATCGTTTTGGAAATGGCATTGTCTACAAAAGCTTGTAACGCCGCCTGCATTTTGACGTGTTCTTCAACCGTCACGTCTGACGACACCACAAACACTTGCCGAATATGTTTGGGCACTAACGCCACTTTCTGACAGCTGCCTTGAACCCTGACTGCCTCGAAAATAGTCTGCCGCTCCTGACTGGATAAAGCGGCGGTTTTTAATGCTTGGCTAAACCATTTACTTTCATAGAAAAGCTCCGCCCATGAGCCCTCGCCTTTCTCCTCCGCTCCCTCATGGGTTTTCATGATGTATGACAGGGCAAATACCGGCTCACAGCCATAGCCTTCCAGGCCGGAAATGGTGGCAATTGCCCCCGTGGGTTGGATCGTCGTCTGACAACTGTTTCTAATGCCATGTAATTTAAGTTCTTTCAATAATGCCTGCCAATCCAACTTTGGCCGCCCAAACTTATGTTTATACGGTTTAATTGGCTTAGGTATTTTCCACTTATTAACTTGCCCTGAGCGTGCCGAAGGGTCATAAATACTTCCGGTTATGCCCGGGAACGGTCCCCGGTCTTCGGCTAAGGCAATTGACGTCTTCATCGTCTGATACCGGATAAACTCCATGATTTGACCGGCCAAATCAATCGCCGCCTCACTCCCGTAGCGGACGCCGATGAGATACATCAGGTCGGCCAGACCCATAATCGATACCCCGATCCGCCGGTTTTTATGAGCAGCCTCTTCCAACTGGGGTACGGCCGGGACATACTCATTGGCATCCACCACATCATCCAACCATCTGGTCGTCCACTCCACCGTCTCGGCCAATTTCTCCCAATCTACCACCTTATTAAATAATTTCTCATTAGTTTTGAGTTTTGCATTTTGAGATTTAAGCTCATTAACCTGAGTGTGCTCACTCAGGTTAATGCTTGCCATACAGCAATTTTCATACGGTCCCAGCCATTGTTCACCGCACGGGTTTGTCGCCTCCAACTGATATTGGTTGGGCACCGGGTTTTGTCGGTTAGCCGCATCCAAAAACAATACTCCAGGCTCCCCGTTATGATGAGCGTATTTTATAATCTCGGTAAACAAATCCCGGGCTCGCACTTGTCGCCATACCTGGCCGTCCCGGGGATTAATTAAAGCAAACTGACCATCAGTCTCGACTGCTCGCATGAACTCATCGGTCACTCCAACACTGATATTAAAATGTTCAATTACCCCCTCAGTTTCCTTGCAATGAATAAAATCAAAAATGTCCGGATGATGCACCGGCAACACCGCCATACAGGCACTGCGTCGACCACCGCCCTGACCAATCACCCAAAAAGCCGTGTCAAATACCTTTAGGAAACTAACCGCTCCCGTTGCCTTACCCCGTCCGGCCGTATCCCCTTTGGGCCGAATCCGGCCAAAAGAAAAACCGACTCCGCCACCCGCTTGCAAGATCAACACCGCCTGCCGCAGAATTGAAAAAATCCCTTCATTAGTCTTGCCCATCTCGTCCTCAATCGGCAATACAAAGCAGTTGGCCAATTGCTGCCGACTGGTACCCGCGTTCGCCAGAGTCCGACCGTTGGGGATAAACCGAAAATCCTGTAACAGCTGGGTAAACCGGCGCCGCACTTGCTCATAGGTCACCCCGTCTTGATAATTCTGTTCCGCTTCGGCTACTACTCTGGCTGCCCGTTCCAGAATTTGGGCGGCCGTTTCCGCCGGCTCCCCCTGCTCATTGCGCACCGCATAACGGCGCACCATCACCTTCTGGGCATTTTCCGGTAACGCTTTCATGGTTTCGCTTGCCCTTTCAACAATTCATCGATTTCCTTTTTAAAATCCTCCAAGCTGGCAAAGTCACGGTAAACACTGGCGAACAACAGATATCCCAAGGGGTCCAATTTCTTCAACCGGTTTATCACCATATTGCCGATCTCCCAGCTTCTCACCGTCGTGCCTTGCCTCACCCGCAGCCTACGCTCGACTTCATCGACAATCGCTTCTATCTGTTCCATTTTTATAGGACGCTTCCAAGTAGCCTTGACCAGGCCTCGTTTTACTTTCTCCCGGTCAAAATCCTCCACCGAGCCGTTTTTCTTCATCACTTTTAAATCCACCCCCTCAACTCTTTCATAGGTGGTGAACCGTTTTTGACATTGGTTGCATTCTCGCCGCCGTCTAACGCTGGCGCCGTCTTCCGACTCCCTCGATTCCAATACCCCATGATCATTTGAAGCGCAATACGGGCATCTCATTAAAAAGACCTCCAGGCAAGCAAGAAACTGGCTCGATATCCCTGAGCTGGGTAGGGCAGGCACCAACCCACCTCATTTAAAAAGCACTAAGACTAGTGCTAAAAAACAGCCTAAGACACTAAATAACCCTCGGTCAATTGGTACTAACTACATCACAAACTCTCAGCTGTCGGTCCACTTGATTGTCAATGTGTCGTCTTTTCATTCCCGCACTTTTTGCACTTTCTACTGCTCACTTATAGCTCTCAATTCATCCATTCTTTTTTCGTGTTTTCCCTAATCCCTACTCACTTTGAACAAAATGTACGCAATAACCAAAAAAGTGACGTCAAATCAACTTCTCGACCCAATATCAAATTCCCACTGGCACCGTTTACATACCTCGCAATCACCGACATCCACTTGGGTGGCTCCACAGGTCCGGCAATTGCCCTTATGCCACTCTCCGTGATAACCGCTTTCCCACCCCCTACCCATCAAAATATTATCCGTCGGTTCAACTCCTCCAAACATCATTGGTCCACAACCAATATTGATGACGGCGAAACCAAATTGACTGACTTGTTCTTGCACCAAATGCCACAATTCCGGTTGGTACCGTGCCATCACTTTAGCCCTGAATATCTCCACCAACCGATCCATTCCGTTTTGATCTGTCCGCATTAAAGCTTGGTAATAACTTTCTGAGTCCGGATTAAGAGCTACCCAAGCCTCAATCTGCTGAAACTTAATTAGTTGTCCTCGGAAAATACCAGCCGCTTCCCCTGCCTCCCCCCCTAAATAATCCAGAACCTGTTCCGGTGTTTGATATTCTGGGCCAAACACTCCTAAATCTGTCGCTTGATAGCCATTTCCTTTCCCCCAATCCAGTCGGACACTCCAACACTCTACTTCGACATCTCTCTTTTGATAAAGAAATACAAATCCATACCTATTTTCAAAACCTGTTGCTTTATCCGGTGGACTAAAAAAAGTTAACCACTCCCCTTCAACCATCGCCTCAACTTGTGGTTCAATCCACCTCTCATACCATGCCAGTGTCATTTGCGCTCTTTTATCGTCCGGATACTTGTTTACTCTTGCCTGCAGCATATCAACCATTCCCCTAAAAACTGTCACTTTCTCTCCATCATCTTTATCAATAGTTACCGCCGACCCTAATCTTCCATCGATAAAATCAAGTCTGAAAGGAAAAACTCGTAACTGAGCTACCTCGGCTAAATGCCCAACTAACATTTTCCGTTCGTCCACTTTCACCAATCTCAATTGTTCTGCCCCCGATAATTGCCCCCACTGTTCCTTGCGACAAATTACATCCCAGCTAGACCAAGCCCAAGCATCTGTCGCTTGACCAACATCATTACTCAGCTCCTTTACCACCGGTGTTTCCATCCGTCTCCCAACCCGAAAGCTTCAGGAAAACCAAAAACCCCGCCGATGCGGGGTTAAAAATATCGTCAAACTCTAGGCAAATGGCTTGCCCTAAGCTTGCCGAAGGGTCCTGCTCGGGAATAAAAGTGAGTTAGCGTATCGGGCTCATCCGGTGTACACCGGATCTACCGTTGCGGCACAGCCTCCGACTCCCCTCCAATGGAGGGTCACGAAGTTCCGCTTCTCACTCTCTGTTTGTTAACACTTCTTTTATAGCGGCCCTGAAAACCGCCTGTCAAGGCCTAAATCTGGATTAACTCTGCCCTTAACCTGATCATTTCCTCCAACATCCCCCGCACTTTTGGTTTTAGATTGTCGGCCATCACCTCTTCCAAAATCAATAAAGCCTGCTCATGAATCTTCATCATCGTTCTTAATTTCTCCCGCTCTACCGGTCCTAACTGCGCTTGTTTAATTTGGGCGGCGGCGGCTTGGGTATACAAGTAACTTTTCATGGTCGTTTCTAACGCTTCCTTACCTCGTCGCGCCTGTAATAACTGCATCGCCGTCCCCATCCGTTCATTGGCATAAATCATCAACAACGTCACCCTGGCTTCCGGTTCCCGGGTCAGCCACAAATTGATCCGTTCATACACCATCTTCCCCAGATAAACAGGGTGCCGCGGTAAATAATCCGACCGGGGTAGTTCCTGATCCAAATAATGATAGGTGACCGGGGTCGCCGATTCCCAGACCGCTCCCGGTTCGTCCACTGGTACCAAGGCCTTTTCCACGTTCAGATCGATCGCCCGCCAGATGGAAATCAACAATAGACCAAAAGCCCCGCCGATTACCAGGCAAGTAATAATCATTCGCCCTAGTGTCTGCACCGTCTTCATCCGTGTATAATCCTACCATGGTTAACCAGCCTTACTCAGTGGTGATCACCGGTGAATGGCCTGGCGCCGGTCAATCCACTACCGCTAAACTCCTTACCGAGAAGCTTGGTTTCAAACGGGTTTACGCCGGGGAACTCTTCCGCAAATTCGCCCACATTTGGTATCACGAATCCCAACGTCTCAGTTGGGTTGAGTTTGAAAAACAGATGGCTAATCACCAAATCAGTTTGGCTGATTATCACTTTCACGAAAACAAGTTCAATGAGCAGATCCTTCACCAGTGGCAACACCAACTAAAACAAGTCAACACTCCGGAAATTTGGGATAAAATCGTCGACAACCAATCAATCCTCGCCCTGCAACAACCCGGTGTCGTCGTCGAAGCAAAAGTCGGTGTTCTTTTGGACCAAACCGGCTTAGGGACTCTGGATCACCTCCCCCACGCCATCTACAAAATCCTGTTGGTTTGCCCCCCCGAGATCGCCGCCCACCGTGTCATTAAACGGAAAATTGCCAACAGTGAACTCCAAGCCCTCAATCCCGACAGCCGTCAATATCTGGATCTGGTTAGGCAGACCACAACCGAAATCATTAACCGTCACCTCCGCGATTGGGAACGCTACGAAAAAATCTACCATATTAAACGCAGTGACATCTATAAATCGGGTATCCTTCAAATTTACACTACCACCAAAGAACCGCCGGCCGTAGTTGACGCCATTATTCAAGCCATTTCCGCCGCCCGTCACAAACCAAAGCCGTCTGGATCGCCTGCATAATCATTTCAATCGCCCGCCGCGCTTCTCCCAAAGTCACCCATTGATCATGATCCGGGAAATAATGAAACACCTGATTCCGGCTCGTCCGCCACGTTTCCCACCAGAGTCTGGCCGTTTTTTCACCGCAAGTGGTGGCCACATCGTCGTATAACCAAGTCTCATCTCGTAATCTATAGGGCAAATCCGGATTTAAAGCCCGGCCGATCCGCCAATGCTCATCTCCATACTGTTGCCTCGAAATCAACCCCAGCTGATAAAAAAAGCTCTTCAAAAAACCTTCGTAGGCTTTAGCGGCGCTAAAAATGACAAAGCCATAGTCACTTAAAGGTTGCCTGGGTTTGGCTTGTTCCTCCCGGGCTAATAAGGCCATTGCCTGTTTCAGCAACATTAGTTGACCGGCGGTTAACAGACCGCTCCGGTCAAATGTTTTCAAGGCACTTTCAAGATCCATACTCCTTTTTAGTATGGCATACCCTTCAGTCGGTTGCCCACCCCTACCGGCTAAGGGTAAAATAGGGCGCATTGTATGCCGATTCCTCGTCTCCGCCTCTCCCTCACCAAATTGCGCCGCTTGGCCCGCTCTAAAAAAGCCCGTTTGGCAACGATGGTGACGGTGGTTCTAGTCCTGCTTTCGCTTCTCATTGGCCTCTTCCTTAAAGACTTACCTTCCCCCAAAAAACTCGAAGGCCAAAATTACCCCGTTTCCACCTTAATCTTCGACCGCTACGGCACCCTGCTCTACGAAATTTACGCCGATGCCAACCGCACCCCAATTAAGCTCGATTCCCTTCCCCCCGCGGTGGTCCAAGCCACTTTAGCCATCGAAGACGCCAATTTTTACCACCATTTCGGCTTCTCGCTCCAAGGCATTATTCGCGCTGTTAAAAACACCGTCTTTGCTAATAAACTTCAAGGCGGCTCAACCATCACCCAGCAATTGGTTAAAACCGCCCTTCTCGAAAATCCCGAACGCACTCTGGAACGTAAACTTCGCGAAGCTGTTTTAACTCTGGCAGTCGAAATTATCTATAGCAAAGATCAAATTCTGGAAATGTATTTAAACCATGTTCCCTACGGGGGGACTGCCTATGGCATTGAAGCCGCCGCCAAACGCTATTTCGGTAAAAACGCCGCCGACCTCAACCTGGCAGAAAGTGCTCTCCTGGCCGGTCTGCCTCAGGCTCCCAGTCGTTACTCGCCCTTCCTAAATCCCGATCGGGCTAAAGCTCGGCAAGGCGAAGTCTTGCGCCGTTTAGTCGAAGAGGGCTATATCAGTCAGACCGAATCCGACCACGCGTTCCAATCTGCTTTGACTTATGCTCTGCCGGCCACCGACATTAAAGCCCCTCACTTTGTCTTCTATATTAAAAGTCTCCTGGAAGAAAAATACGGTTTAGAAATGGTTGAACGCGGGGGCTTAAGGGTCACCACCACCCTCGATTTAGCCCTGCAAAATTATGCCCAAAGTTCGGTCAGCGCCGAAATCGCCGAGCTTAACCGCTATCGGGTTGGTAACGGCGCTGCCCTCATCACTCACCCCAATACCGGAGAAGTTCTGGCCATGATCGGTTCCAAGGACTATTTTGCTACCGACGAAGACGGCCAAGTCAATTTAACTACCCGCCTCCGCCAACCCGGCTCTTCGATCAAACCCTTAAACTATGTCACCGCCCTTCAATTAAAAAAGCTCAATCCCGCTTCAGTTCTCCTAGACTACCCCACCTGTTTTCTCACCGGCCCCTTGCGACCATACTGCCCCAAAAACTACGACAATACCTTCCACGGCCCGGTCAGCGTCCGCTCGGCCCTGGCCAATTCCTACAACATCCCCGCCGTCAAAACCTTAGCTATCAATTCGCTCGAAAGCATGATCGCTACCGCCTCGGCTATGGGAATTACCACTTTTACCGACCCCACCCGATATGGTTTGTCCTTAACCTTGGGTGGCGGCGAGATCACTATGGTCGATATGGCCACGGCCTTCGGTACCTTGGCCAACCAAGGTGTCAAAGTCCCCCTCCAAGCCATTCTTGAGATCACCGATTATCAAGGTAACCTTCTGGAAAGTTACGATCCTCAAGTCACCCAGCAAAGCTTGTCTGCTTTCTTCGTTGAGGATCCGGCCGTTAATACCGTCGGTTTCACTCAAGGTAACCTGAGTCGGGTCCTTAACCGGGAACCGGCCTACCTTATCTCCCATATCCTCGCCGACAACCAGGCCCGATCCGCCGCCTTCGGGGCTAATTCCGCCCTCTACCTCCCCGGCCACACCGTCTCCGTCAAAACCGGCACCACCAATGACCTCAAAGACAACTGGACTATCGGCTACACCCCCGAATACTTAGTGACCGTCTGGGTCGGCAACAATGACAATACCCCCATGAATCCTTATTTAGTTTCCGGGGTCACCGGTGCTGCCCCGATTTGGCACAGCCTTATGTCCCACCTAGTCGCCGACCAGGCAGACCAACCTCTAGTTGAACCACCGGGAATTGACGGTACCAATGTCTGTCAATTAACCGGTCGCTTCCCCCGTGATGCCGAACCCTGTGACCTCCGCTATGAATATTTCTGGCAAGAGGCTTTTCCCCAAGACTATCACCGCCTCAAGAAAAATATCTGGGTCTATAAAGATACCGGTTTACCGGCCTTTATAGCCGCTCCGACTCCCGCTGCCAACGTCAACCTCGACAACCTGGAACTTAAAGAACACCTGGTCTACTCCGATCCCCTCGTACCTGAATACTGCTTGGACTGTCCTTGGCCGGTCGATAATCAAGGCAAAGCTCAGTATCCCAAAGTCTCTTATTCCACCACCACCCAAGCCACCACTCAAGAATTACCCGGACCCTCGCCCACTAAAGGCCCATGAAGCTCACCCTCGTCCTCTTGGTTTGCTTACTCTTTGGTTTAACCCTAATCCTCTCCCGCTCCTTTTGGCCTCAGCCTTCACTCTTAAGCCCCCTGGCCGTCAACTCGCCATCGCCAGCACCAACCCCAGCTTATTCTCCTCAAATCTGGGGCTTTTTACCTTATTGGAACCTAAATCAATTCGATCCCCAAGCCCTGAGCCATCTAACTGATCTAGCATATTTTAGCCTCACCGTCGACGCCACCGGCCAATGGCTTAACCAGGATATCGGTTACCGCCGCTTCCTGGCCAATTACTTCTCCTTAGCCCAACTCTGCCAAACTCACCACCTCAAGTTTCATTTAGTCATCAAGGCTGAAAGCGACCAGGCTCTTTTCGATCTGCTCCACCACCCCACGGCTCAGGCTCGGCTTAACTCCGCTATTACCCAGCTGACAGCTGCCTATCCCCTCCACGGTCTTAATCTGGACTTTGAACCCTCGACCGCTACCGACGCCGCCACCATCAATGCTTTTACCGTCTTCGTCCAGAAATTAAAAACTGAAAATTCTAAATTAAAAATTAGTATTGATATTTACCCTTCCGCTGCCTCATCACCCAAACTCTGGGATTTAGCTTCTTTAAAAACCGCCTCTGATTACTTTATTATTATGGCCTATGACTACACCCAGGCTAATAGTCTTGCCGCTGGCCCCATCGCTCCCCTTTACCCCTCGCCGCTCTCCCGCCACGCCATCATGCCTAACCTGCAGGAAATTACTCAGTTGGTCGCGCCCCACCAACTCTTGCTCGGTTTACCGCTTTACGGCTACGAGTGGTCAACCTTAGATACTAGTCTCTACGCCCCAGCCCGCCGTTCCGGTCAACTGGCTACCCTGCAACGACTCAGCCGCCACCTCCCCGTCTCCCTTATCCTGACTAACCCCCAAACCCTTAGCTCCCGCTTGGTACTGACTTCGGATGATGCTGTCTCCCAAATCTATTTTGACGACCTCGCTGCCTTCACCCACAAAGCCGCTTTGGTTAAAAATGGCGGCCTAAGGGGCGTCGCTCTTTGGGCTATTGGCTATGAAGGTCCGGTCGATATTTGGTCCGCCTTGGCTGCCGGCTTTAATTAAATAAATCGTTAAAAAACTTCCTTGTACCCTTGACTACCTGAGAGTAAAATAAAATCATGTATCCGGACAGGCACGATGTCTCATTTATTATCCAAAAATATCTTCGTCTCCTCGGTAAACCCTTCATCCTTATCACTATCGGTCTGTTGACTTGCCTCTATTGGTTGGTCAAACCCCTCGATCGCCTCCTCCTCAGTTTCCATCAAGCTTCATTTTCCCCCCGGCATCGGCCTACCTTAACTCTTAAACCCCTACTTAAAACCGGTATTTACACTCTTTGGTGGCTTCGTCGTCAAATCAAGTTTCAATGGCAAACACTCCCCCGCCCCACTGGCCTCCTCCATCCCCGTCCGCCCCTAACTTTCAAACCGCTCCAACCCCTCCTCAAACCCAGCCTCCTGGTTTTTACTGCTATCTTGCTTTTTGGCTCTGTCTTTCTTTATGTTTATGTTCTAAAAGGCTTACCTCATCCCAAACGGTTAATTGAAGTTAAACCGGCTGTCTCTACTAAAATTTACGCCCGTGACGGCCGTCTGCTCTACAAATTCTACGATCAGGAAAACCGCAGCATTGTCAGCCTAAGCCAAATTCCCCAGCCGGTTATCCAAGCCACCCTGGCGATCGAAGACAGTCAATTTTATCAGCACGCCGGCTTCTCTCTCAAGGGCATTACCCGGGCTTTCAAGAAAAACTTAGGCTCCGACACCATTCAAGGTGGCTCCACCATTACTCAACAATTAATTAAATCCACTTTGTTAAGTTCGGAAAAGACCCTTCAACGCAAATTAAAAGAATTAGTCTTGGCCATTGCCGTCGAAAGTTATTTCACCAAAGACGAAATCTTGACCATGTACTTTAACCAGATTCCTTATGGTGGCTTAAACTACGGCATCGAAGAAGCCGCCCAGTACTACTTCGCCAAATCAATTAAAGACGTCAACCTGGCTGAAAGCGCTCTCCTTGCCGGTCTCCCGGCCGCCCCCACTAACTTTTCCCCCTTTGGGGCCGATCCCCAGCGGGCGATTGCCCGCCAACATCTAGTTTTACAACGGATGGTCCAAGAAGGTTATCTGAGTCAAGCTCAAGCCGATACGGCCAAGACCACTCCGCTTCAGTTTGCTTCACCCAAAAATAACATTCTGGCTCCCCATTTCGTCATGTACGTCAAAGACAAACTGGTCGAAGAGTACGGCGAAACCGCTCTCACCCATGGTGGTCTAGAAGTCATGACCAGTCTTGATTTAGACATTCAGGAATTAGCTCAATACGCCATCGACCAGGAACTGGCGCAACTCAAATCGGTCAACGTTTCCAACGCCGCCGTTTTAGTTACCAACCCAAAAACCGGCGAAGTCTTAGCCATGGTCGGTTCCCGCGACTACTTTGACGTCCAGCACGACGGCCAAGTCAACGTTACCCTTCGCCCCCGTCAACCGGGTAGCTCTATTAAAGTTGTCACCTATGCTTTAGCCTTGGAAAAAGGCTACACCCCGGCCACCATTATTAATGACTCTCCCATCACCTACCACCTACCTGGGAGTGAACCCTATACCCCCAAAAACTACGACGGCCGCTACCACGGCCGGGTCACTCTCCGTCAAGCCTTAGCCAATTCTTACAATATCCCGGCCGTTAAAACTTTAGCCTCCCTCGGTGTTAGCCAAATGCTTAACCAGGGACGAGCCATGGGTATCACCACTTGGGAAGATGACGCTCGCTTCGGCCTGGCCTTAACTCTAGGCGGAGGTGAGGTCACCATGGTGGATATGGCCGTGGTCTTTGGTTCTTTAGCCAACACCGGTAAACGCCTCGATCTTCATCCCATTGTGTCGGTGACTGACTTTACTCAAAGTCTGCCCGACGCTTTTGCCTGCTCCCCCAAACCTGGATCTAACCCCCTCATCGCTCGCGCGGCCGCCACCGCTTGTCCCGAAACTCAAGTTGTCAAACCGGAAGTGGCCGCCCTCATGTCTAACATCCTGGCTGACAATCAAGCCCGCTCCCCAGCCTTTGGCTCTCACTCCCTCTTGGAAATTCCCGGCCATCAAGTCGCCGTCAAAACCGGCACCACTAATAGCCTACGTGACAACTGGACCATCGGCTATACCGATGCCTATTTAGTGGCCGTTTGGGTGGGCAACAACGACAACACCCCCATGAGTCGAGTCGCTTCCGGCATTACCGGTGCCACCCCCATCTGGCACACCATCATGTCCGCCTTACTCAAAGACACTCCCTCAGCCTTGCCTCAATCCGCCGATCTGGTCTCCGCCACCATTTGCCCCCTCACTAATACCCTGACTTGCCCGGCCTGTCCCAATCCCAAAACCGAACTCTTCACCAAAGACACCGTCCCCCAAACTGCCTGCAATGACGCCATGCTCCTTCCCTACCTGACTCCGAACCCCACTCCACCTGCTTATTCCACCACGTACGTCGAACCCACCCAACCGCTGCCCTCACCCGCCCGTTCCGCCCCCGATTTCACTCCACCCTTCTCCGGCCGTTCGAGAAATCCCAAAGTCCCCCGGCCTTTAAGGTAAAACAACACTCCTAAACCCAAGACCAGCAACAGTAAGATTAAAGCCGCCCAACGACTCCCCTCATAATCCTTCCTCGCCCTCCGCCTCGTTTTTCTCCCCCCATCAACTTCCTTCTCTTCCTCCACCTCCTCATCAGTCTTCTTTTTTCGCTTCCGCTTCAGAATCATACGCTCCCCATCATATCAGAATATCCAACGTAATTTAAGAAAATCACCATAAAAACACTATATATTGACAAAATCAAGCTTTAATGTTATAAACGCAACGTTACAAATGTAACCTAAATTATGACTCCACCGCTCCTCAGTACCAGCCAATACGCCAAAAAACATCATATCTCTCGTAATCACGTCATCCGCTTAATTAAAACGGGCAAATTACCCGCCGAAAGAATCGGCAACAATTGGTTTGTCTTGATGAACCAACAGCCGGCCAACCAAATCGGTTTGGAAAAAACCACCTCGCTTCAACTCTGGAACAAACTCATCGTTAGCCAACTCAAAAAACATCTGGCCATCGAAGTCTCCAAAGACCGGGAACTTATCTACGCTAAACTCAACGGCTTAGGTTTACCTCACGAACGCTGTCTGGCTTTCTCCATCGGTCAGTTTCCCACCAAAACCGCCTTTGCCGCCGCCGTCAGCCGTCTGGGCTTACCTTACTGGATCTCGGCTGTTCCCAATCCCAAGCGGTCTCAGTTAAACCGCTTGACCAAGCTTGGCCTCTATAGTATCGAATCCGGCTGGCATTATCTTAATCGACTTTCAGATAAACACGAATATAAAATCGTCGTTTCTCAATATCCCGACGGTGCCGATTTTAAAGGTACTCTCCTGATTTCTCCTCAAGGTCACGGTATCGCCGAGTTTATCACCGGCGATCGTCATTACATCATGACTCGCGGTTTTACTTTGACCGATCCCATGCTCTTTGACCAGAACGCCGTCGTCCGCTTTTCCAAAACTGTCCCCAAGCGCCACCAAATCCGACTCCACCAACTGGTCAAAGATATTTACGGCCACCTTGAACTTCAATACGGTAAAATCGAAAACGTCAAACAGATCACCTTCTTTGACTACAACGACGGTGCCGCCTACACCGAAATTGATAATATTTGGAACGACTTGAAGATTTACTTTTCCCTCAAGCACAAATCCACCTTAACTACTCTGTTTGGCATGCCGGCCAGCCCCGGCCAAGCCACTGGTCGCTGTGTAGTGATCCATCACGAAAGCGCTTCGCTTTTCAATAGTGTTAAAAAGGGCGACATTATTGTTTCCGACACCACCACTCCGGACATGACTCCGATCATGAATAAAGC